>OLRX01000016.1_pt1 | contig 144570 bp, 134 predicted proteins | sample 1672991 | NCBI WGS metagenome assembly OLRX01 (sample SAMEA3136744, study PRJEB25190) | human gut metagenome | biome: human gut; feature: human-associated habitat; material: faeces | place: Austria | collected 2013
AGCACAACCTTGCCAAGGTTGGGGTCGCGAGTTCGAGCCTCGTTTTCCGCTCCATAGGGGTATAGCTCAACTGGTAGAGTAGCGGTCTCCAAAACCGTTGGTTGAGGGTTCGATTCCTTCTGCCCCTGCCAAAAATCAAAAGCCCTGTAAATCGCAGCTTTAAGCGGTTTGCAGGGCTTTTTTATTGCCTTTTTCGACTTGTTTTTTGAAACGGATAAATGGCTTTATTCGACTTTATTCGACTTTATATTACCTCTTTTTACAAAAAACTGCATTAAAAACTGCATTAAAAATTTCGTCTTGCCGGTTGATTTTTCCGTACAACTTTTAGTATCCTTTCGTTGTCATCCGGTATATGATGCTGATAAATTTTTAATGTGATACTTACATCAGCGTGGCCTAAAATCCTGGAAAGAGAGACCATTGGGATTTCCTGGCTCATGTTTCTTAATATATATGTCGCGAAAGTATGTCGGAAGATGTGGAAAGCCCTGCCTTTTTGTTGGGGGATTCCGCTTTCATTTGAGATATGTATCCATATTTTATATACATTGTTATATTGAAGTTTGCTTCCGCTTTTTGTGGCGAACACATACCCTGTTTTTTGTTGTTTTTCCTGTAAAAGGTTGAATAAAGCTGACGATAGTATTGGTATATAACGGGTTCCTGCTTCCGTTTTGCTTTTTTCTATATATATAGTATCTTTTCGCAGGTCTATATCTTCCCACCTCAGATTCAGCACTTCCATGATACGCATACCGGTAGTAAGAAGCATCCAGAACATGAATCTGTAATCATGCGTTGTGTTGAAGTGGTGACCGTTGTAATCGTATTCTGATAGTTTCTCGCCTTTTTTCAGTTTTTTTATAGTGCCAAAGATCATTCTGATCTGTCGGTAAGTAAATACTTTTATCTGCCCTGTTTCCACTTTTACATTGTCAACGGAATCCATCGGGTCTTCCATAATGAGTTTATTGCTTTTTGCTCTTTTGTAAGCTTCTTTCAGCAGCTTATGTACCTTACTTATGCTGCTACTGCTTTGGCCTTCTTTTTTCAGGCTGTTGTATAACTGTTGCACATCGATAGGCAACAGACAGTCTAAGGGTATATCCGCTATCGGGTCAAGTTTTTTGGCGCTGTCTAACTGGCGTTGAAACGAACGTTCTTTAAGACGCGGTTTTTTATAAGTGGTAAGATATTCAATTATCCATTGTCCTATCGTCTTTTTTTCATTGGCAAGTTTGTATCCTCTTGCCCTTTTTTCTATTGTTTCACGCATGAAGTTTCGGGCGGATTCTAACCCATAATTGTCTTTTGGGAACGTCTTTGTATGACGCCTACCATATTCATCTACCCATTGGTAAGCGTATCTTTTATATTTTTTCCCGTTCACGACCTGTTTCATCTCATAAATACTGCCTTCTTTTAGCATATGATTCTCCTTCTATTATAAATAAGAAAGAGCCAGGGTATTTTCCCGGCTCTTTTTTTATTTACTTTCCGGGGTGTTTTCGGTCGGCGTGTTTTCCACGTCGGTATTGGCTTTCTCCTGGTTTTGTTTCAGAAGGCAATCCGGTATCGCGGTCAACGAACGGATCAGCTGTATGCCGATGTCCCTGCCTAACGTGTTCAGTTTGCGGAACTCTTTCAGCATCTGGTTGTCCTGTTGGTTTTCTTTCATTCCCTGGGACTCGATATCCATGTCTTCCAGGGGCATCAATCCCATAAGCCACATAGGCGGTACGTTGATGATCTCGGCTAACAGTAAAAGCCTGTCCTGCTTGGGGGCGTATACGCCGCCGAGATATTGGCTCATGGTGCTGGAACTTAAATATACACCGCGAAGCTTTGCGGCATCGATTACATCTTTGTTGCGAATCCCTTTTACTTCCATGGCGTAGCGCATCCGTGCCACGAATTTATCCGTAGCAGGAAGAGTGGGATCGCTGGCCATCTTTTTCAGGTAATTGAAGGCGTCGATTTTGATCTGATCCCGGTCTATTTTGCTTTTTCTTTTCATGGTATCACCTCTTTCTTCATTATTTATTTATATTTTACCACGCTGTTTACTAAAACAAACAAATTGTTCCAAGTTATAACTGCCAATCTTGACTTTTGCATCTCAAATACAACAAAAGACCTTCAAATTTTATTTTTTCGTTTTAGATACAGCTATACCCTCGATAATGGGAGCATATCTGTACAGAAGATACATTACCATGTTCAAGGAAGCCATTACAAAAGAATATAATCCCAATGGCGTGAGTAAAAGCACTGTCCTGGATCTTCAGGAAGTGGTAAGTCGGTGCTGTTGAACACGATCGAGGCCCATTTTCTGAAATACAAAGACAGTGGTTCTATAATAAATGTTGGGGTGGGCCATAGCCGCCTCAACTTTTTTATGCAAAAATAAAGACATAAAGGCCTTCATCGAATACAATTGAGTTACCAGCAACAAATGAAAGGATGTGCCCCTATGTCTTTCTTTGATTATACGTTATTACATACATTTTATAAAGACCCTTCGATTAAAAATATTGTGGTTTCTGAAAAAACGTCCTCCATAACGATTACTATCGACCGCCCCAGCGCCTTTCACCCCTGCCCTTCCTGCCATACACGGACCAATAAAGTCAAGGATTATCGCTGGCAAAAGGTGCGAGACATTCCCTGGGGAGAGCATACCATTTTCCTCTTCTTCCATAAACGAAGATACAGCTGCCCACACTGTGGCAAAACCTTTTACGCACCCGACCCACTTCTTTCCCGCTACCAACGCCTCACACCCCGACTCAACAAAATGCTTTTGCAGGAACTGACTCGGGTACAATCCTGCAAAGAGATTGCCACTCGCTACCGATGCTCCACTTCTGTGATTACACGGCGCCTCGACAAGATTCACTTTACGCCACCCCATCTTGCCGACTGTCTCAGTATTAATGAGTTCCGGGGCAACGCCGGCGGCGAAAAATTTCAATGCCTTTTAACGGATCCCTTGCATAAACAGGTGCTCGATGTGTTGCCCCGCCGTACGACGGATTCGCTTCTTGCTTATTTCCGCCGGTTCTCCTGGCAGGAGAGAGCCAAGGTAAAATGGATCTCCATGGACATGAGCCCCTTGTTCCGCTCCGTAGTCAAGCCCTTGTTTCCTCATGCAGAAATTGTGGCCGACCGGTTCCATGTGGTCCGTTCGGTCGTTACGGCTTTGGAAAAAGTAAGAAAACAGGTACAACAGTGGTTTTATGCCACCAAACGAAAATGGTTCAAACGAAGCCGCTATTTACTGCTGAAACAGGCCAGTAAACTCACAACAAAAGACAAAGATCGATTGCACGTTATGCTGGAGCAATCGGAGACACTCAGTGCCGCCTATGCGTTAAAGGAAGCCTTCTTCGCTATCTTTCGGGCAAAGGAATTACGAGAAGCCAAAGACAAACTGCGTAATTGGCTCCATTTGGTAGAAACAATAGGGTTGCTCCCTTTTAAGAAATGCGCGACAGGATTTCGAAACTGGTCTCGGGAGATAGTGAATATGATCCGGTTCCGTGAAATTAGTAATGGATTTACCGAAGGGATGAACAACAAAATTAAAGTGCTGAAGAGAATTTGTTACGGAATGCGAAAGGTAGAACGTTTTCGCACCCGAATCCTGTTGTTACATAGATAAGAGAAAAGGACAGCGGGGATCCCCGGCTGCCCTTTGAAAAAGATATTCAATTGTATGAAAACCTCAACATTTGACAAAGAACCCAAAATTCTTGTAGTTTTGGTTTAAAGGACGATATTTGAAACGAGTTGATAAAGTCAATTTTGCCTTCCGGCATCGTCAGCGTGAGATAAGAACTCATTTCATCATAATCCAGGCAATTTTCAGTAAAAGAATTTACCCGAGGGGATAGGTAATTTAAGAGTTGGGGATCCTGTAAAAAGATGTCAATATCTTTGCTTATCCGATGATGGTATTTGTGATATAGGACCGTCCCACCGCCTAAAGCCCATTGCTCCAAAGAAATATTTGCCTCTTCAAGGCTTTTGATTGCTATGTCTAATAGTTTTTTAGAACTCTCCATTTTTCATCCTTTCTTTGAACACCATAATTTCCCCCAAATCCTGCGGCAGTAAATTAAATACATCCAAAATTTCCTGCTTGGATATATTTTGCTCAGCCATGTAGTTTTTAAGCAGTCTTGGATACACGCATTCAAAGAAAGCGAGCAGATAGCCTTTGTGAAGTTTTTGATCATAAGAGATTTTCTTTTTAAAAATTTTCGTTAAGTTTTGGTATGTGATAGGTTCAGAAAACCGTAGGTTTGTCATGACCTCTACACCCTTCGATGCACGATAAGGAACATTTAACATAGTATCACCTTCTTCTATGTATACAGTATAGCATGGTTTTCCGGTTTTAGAAAACAGGAGACAGGGAATCCTGTGGCAGAGCATCTTATTTCGTCATGGAGCAGCAAATCATCCTGTCAGAAAATCTTGCGGCGGGGAGATTTCCGCATTAACAACAAGTTTGGTACTTTTCTAAGGGAACTCTTCTAAAACATTCTCTTTTCACTTGATAGATTATAGGGCATACCAAGTGTCGTCCGGAAGCAGAAAAACGATGGTAGGGCATTTTGAGGAGTCATAGACCATTTTCGATGAAAGGGGCAACGCTCGTTGCCAAAAAGCCAACCCGCAAAGGGGAATGGGTCCCTGAAGGATAGGGTTTACCGAAACCGACAAGGTAATTGGCCGACAAGGTTGGGTGGGGCAGCGTGGCGACAGTTGTCTTTTGCAGAAAGATACATTCTATCCTTTTCCTTTGGTGGGGCGTCCTGTTTTTTGGGGTATTTCTCACCTTGTGTTCCGACCTGTGCGGCACGGACAGAAATCAGGGAAATTTTCGTTATAGATACCGTGTCTGCAAACCCCTGACTATCTTTTGTAAAAGGACATTTGTTTGTATCAAACCTTGGGTCGGGGTTACAAATTGGCATATCAGCCGTAGGAAAATGTATAGATATCTCTCTCTTGTCAGGGAGCCGGGGAGGATCCCCTATCTCACGATTTTGTTGTATCAGAAAAACACGAATGGCTTGTTAATGCGGTTTGGCGTGGGTTGTATCCTTGCTGTTGTAAAATTTGGGAGGGGAAATTTGTCGTTTCAGACCGGTTAGCCGGGTTGAACCGGGAAATTTTTCGGAAAAGGCTTTCCTGTACTTTTTTCAGGTTGTAATATAAATAAGGGTTTTGGTTTTTAAAAATTTTGGAAAAAGTGTTTCTATGTATATATAAGGGTTTCCCCTCAAGGGTAGGATAACAGTACCACCTATATAGAACACACCCGGCAAGAGGTATCATACCTCCCCTTACACAGTATCCCCTCAGTACGATATATACAGATACAGGAACCTACCGGATCACACTCCGCATCGTTTCCCTGATTTGCCTGACGAAGACAGACAAAAGGGCAGGGTTGTGGAGTGTTTTCTTTTCTGACGACAGTAAACCACTCCGGCAGAAAAACAAGAAGAAAGGGGGATTCTCCCCGTCAACGTTGTTGGCACCTTTTCAGAAATGCTTTCTAAAACCCTTTCTGTTCGTTTTATAGGGCGAGGGGCATACTTCAGTGTCATGTTGCGGGAGAAAAACGATGTACGGGCGTTTTAGCGTGTGATAGGGCGTTAGGCATAAAAAGAACCCCCTACAGAGTAGAGGGTGGCGGAAAAGGTGGTTAACGCTCCATGTCATTGGATTTCGCGGCTTTTTTCTTCGCCGGCTTCAAGTTAACTTTTGGCTTGGATTTTGTAGTGGTTTTTTTTCTTCTATTTTAACGTCTCGACCGAAATATTCGCGTGCTTCTTTTTCTGAGGTTAGTCGGATACAGTTTTCTTCGTCTTCGATAAAATAAGGTTTAGATTCTTTTGCTTTAATCGTAATGTTTGAGTTATTCAATTTTGACCAGCGAACGTTTGCATTTCCGGCGATCCGAAAATCTTCGATACGGGAGCGTTTGATTGTGGCATCTTCTGCTATGGTAGATGATAGTATCTGAGAGCTTTCTATTTTCGCGTTGCCGTTAATGGTTGAATTAACGGCCTTAGAGTCTTGATCCAGCCAGCAGTTTCCTTTTTGGCTCAGAATTTCTTTTTTTTCTTTCGTCGATCCGCCGATGCCAAAAGAATCATAAAAAGACTCTCCAAAGCAGCAGGCATGGCAATCCGTAAATACTTCTTATCGTAACCGGTCATTATGAAAAAAGTCTTTCCCTGAAATTAAAAATAATCATGAAATATATAGACATATTACTATATCTGTTCAGTAACATCAATGAAGCAGTCTTTTTTGCAAGATAAAAACAAAAAACACCAAAATGCCACACACAAAAAGCGGCCTCTGTGTGTTTGCAAATAAAGAACAGTTGCAAAAGTAAAAGTCGTCCCCGCTTGCCACCGCGTTCGGGGGAATCTGACACTAAGGGAAAAACAAAAATTAATTATCTATTAAGAATAAAAAACGAAATATATCTAATAAAAATTTACGCAATAAGTGAAAATAAACTAATAATAATCATGAAATTTTGGTAGGGAATTAATGAAAAATGAAGGATGGGTATAAAAATAAAATATATCGGTATTGACTAAAATTTCAGAAAGATTTAATATTAAAGTAACCTTTATATTATTGGGGTGTTTCAGTTGTAGTAAGAAGGAGGGTGTACTTATGAACAGGATATACAAAGTAATTTGGAACAAGGGGAAAAATTGTTACTCCGTGGTATCGGAAATTGCAAAAAACCACGGAAAATCTTCAAGTTGCCGTAAAAAAGCGGTGACGGCCGTGATGATTCTGTCTTTGTTATCCGCAGGCGGACTTACCTATGCGCAAGATCCTGCGACTCCGGCGCCGGAACCGAAAGCCGTGGTTCCCTATTTCTCGGTTAACGCCAATGACAGCGCCAACCCCGCGGGAACGAATTGGAATAGTGACGGGGCCAAAGGTGTCGCCGCGATAGCAGTCGGACCGCACGCGGGAGCGCAGGGCGATTACGGTACGGCGGTAGGATCCTTCGCGCAAGCGGGCGGTAGCCAGTCGAGCGCCTTCGGCGTGGCGGCCAATGCGAGCGGAGTAGCTGCTACAGCGGCGGGAACCAATGCAAAAGCCATGGGGACAGCTTCTACAGCGGCAGGAAGCGGCGCCGTTGCGAATGGAGAAATCGCGTCTGCTTTCGGCTCCGCTGCCAACGCGACAGGGACGGCTTCCACAGCGGCGGGAAGTAATGCCGTTGCGAATGGAGTCGACGCGTCTGCTTTCGGTTCTGCAGCTAACGCGACCGGGGTAGCTGCTACGGCTCTCGGAGTTTGGGCTCAGGCGAAAAGCAATGAATCGGTAGCGGTAGGCGCTTATACAGAGGCGGAAAAACATGCCGCGGCGATTGGTTCGCAAGCGAAAGCGCTTGGTGAACAGTCGGTCGCTGTTGGCGGAAGAGCGGAAGCGCAAGCGGTTGGCAGTTTGGCTCTCGGATCGCTGGCAAGAGTGACGCAACAGGGCGGTGTCGCTCTCGGTGGAGCCAGCCTTGCCGATCGAAAGGCGGGAGTCTGGGGCTTTGACGCATCTGCAGACAACGCGATGAATGAAGATACTTTGTTGGGCGAGAAAAAAGCAGAACGCGCGCAAGCAATAGAGAAACTTACCGGTCTGCGAGGAGAGTTAAAACAATTACGGACTCAATTTGCCGAAAGCCTTGCAAACGATTCCGTTGCCCCGAATGGACAACCCATACCATCCGATGCGACGAAACAAATTCAAGAAAATCTGAAAAATAAAACGGATGAATTTAACGCGCAATTCAAATTGGTAAACGGATATGTGAATGCATGGCAATCCATCGATGGGGCGGTTTCTGTAGGAAATGCGGATCTGGGAGTTACCCGTCAGATTACAGGGGTCGCCGCCGGCACGGACGACACTGATGCGGTGAACGTGGTTCAGCTGAAAAAACTGGCCAGCAATGTAAACGAACAAATGACCGGGTTAGATACCCGCATCAAAACGAACACTGAAAACATTACCGGGTTAGATACCCGCATCACAACGAACACTGAAAACATTACCGGGTTAGATACCCGCATCAAAACGAACACTGAAAACATTACCGGGTTAAACGGACGAGTCGATCGACTGGACACGAGAGTGGACAGAGTAGGTGCGGGAGCAGCCGCATTGGCAGGACTTCACCCGCTGGATTATGATCCCGAAAACAAATGGGACTTTGCTGCAGGCTACGGCAACTACAACGGGGCAAATGCCATTGCTATCGGCGCATTCTACCGTCTTGATGAAAACAAGATGATCAGTATAGGCGGTTCTTTCGGCGGCGGAGAAAACATGATAAGTGCCGGTATTTCCGTCAAGTTCGGACAGGGAACGGGAATAAGCACCTCGAAAGCCGCTATGGCAAATGAAATCCGTGACTTGAAAGAAGAAAACCGTGAAATGAAACAGGAAATAGAAGATTTGAAGGAACAGATGAAAAACTTCATGTCAGGTAAATAAGAATTAAAAGAAAAAGAATGAATCCTCTTTGTTACAGGGTTCATTCTTTTTTTATGTACGGTTTATTTTATTTCATCATAATTCTCCGTATAATTGGTTAAAAACGGGTTTAAATAAGTATGAGGAAAACAAAAAACGATTCTGACCAGTGTACGCACCCATGCCCCTATCGCCTCGCAAGGCTCGGTACTTCCCTCCGAAATCGGGGTAAACTGACGCTAAGGAAAAGAATTCATAGTTTTATCATTTTATATACTCCGGCGTTTATTTAGGGATGACAGCTCAGGAAGTGTTGGCAAAATTAGGCGCTCCTCCGGTAGCAGAAAAAGAAGAAACACGATGGGTTTATCCGGAGGTGGGTCTGGCTGTTGAGTTTGAAACCGGGGTACGCAGCGCTGTCTTACCGGCTTTGCCGCAGGCATCATGGTGGCGGCGTCTTTTTTCAGTCTTATCCTCCCCGCTCTGGATATGTCCGAAGATATGGGACGGTGGGCTTTTGTACCGGCTGTCGTCGGTTTCGGTGCCGGTGTGGCCTTTCTGCTGCTCCTTGACCATGCCATCCCCCATCTTCATATGAATACGGAAAAAGCAGAAGGACCGGCGGCACATCTGGCAAAAGGAACGATGCTCGTTCTTGCGGTGACACTCCATAATATTCCCGAGGGTATGGCGGTCGGTGTTGTCTACGCAGGCTATCTGGCAGGAAGCGGCGATATTACCGCAGCGGGAGCGATGGCGCTCGCTTTGGGAATTGCCATACAGAATTTTCCTGAAGGCGCCATTAATTTCTTTGTTTTTTATTATTGTTTCATTCTCTGGGATAAACTATTTTTTATTTTCTGTTAGTTCGTACTTTTTCCCTTGTTCCATCATAGAACACCTCCTGTTTTTTCTTATAGTGTAATACAAAGAAAAGAAGGTGTTCCTGAAAAAGTTGTAGAAAAGAAAACGCCCTGACCGGGATATTCGGCAGGGTGTTTCTTTTCCTATGAAATTACATCGCTCTCAAACCTGCCAGCATTACTGTTCCGCCTTTGGATTAGGCAGCGGACCGCCAACTTGAATGTTCCGCCTTTGAGGTGAGGCAGCGGATCGCCAACTTGAATGTTCCGCCCTTTTGGTTTGAGCGGCGGATCGCTCACGTTACAGCCTGCATTATATGGTTGCGGGCGATCTTTCTACGTTTATTTTAGTAAGCGGGGGGCAGGATTGTCAAGGTATCCGTGTTTTCTTATCGTATTATTTTATAGGTATTTTTCTCGAAAACAAAGAACGTTTTCCTGTTTAGTGCAGTAGGCCCTATATCTTTCGGTCAACTGTCTCATTTGGCTTTTTGGAGAAGAAAGTGTTTCTAAGGGGAAGTCTTGTTTTCCGGTAAAATAGCAATTATTGTCCGGGAAAAGCCCACGAACAAAGTGCCGACAGGCTGAACGACGCGGGTCCGCTGAAGTGATCCCCTTCGGGGGTTGGTTGCAGGGGTGTAGGCGGCCAATCGTTGGTTTCCCGTTTCCTATGGCGATAGGGTATGGTACAATACCGGTAGGAGATCGGTAAAAGAAAGGATTTTGTAGGTCATGGAAGGATATATTGATTTTTCGGATTGCCGGATAGACGACCGGAAGTATTACGGTGGGGCCAACGGTAAAAAGGTGTGTGTCATTTATAACCGGCAGCCGTACATGTTGAAAACGTCTGTGCTGAAAGACGGCGAATATACAAATACCTGCGTATGTGAATACTTAGGAAGCCATATCTTTTCGGAGATAGGCTTTCCGACGCAGGAAACCCTGCTGGGAAGCTACAACGGGGTACCGGTAGTCGCCTGCAAGGACTTTGAACCGGTCGCTATGAAGTTTTGGGAGTTTGCCAAAATTAAAAATTCTACGTTCGACAATAAAGGGAACGGGAACGATACTGACCTGGAAGAAGTGCTGCATACCATACGGACGCAGACGGTGTTTCCTCAGAACGCGTTGGAAGCCCGATTTTGGGATATGTTCATCATTGATGCTTTTCTTGGTAATTTTGATCGGCATAACGGGAACTGGGGCTTTTTAGAGGATATGTCCACAAGGGGATATTCCCTTTCGCCGGTCTATGATTGCGGCTCCTGCTTATACCCGCGTCTGACCGAGAAAATGATGGGCGCTGTGCTGTCTGATGAAAAAGAGATCGAAAAGAGAATTTACGAGTTTCCAACCTCGGCCTTGAAGATGGAGGGGAAGCGGATCAGTTATTTTGAACAGATTTCCTCTTTGCGGGATGAAGGGTGCAACGAAGCATTGGCAAGGATCGTCCCGAAGATCGATATGTCTGCGATAACTGGAATAATAAACAACACGCCCCGTTTATCTAAGATAGAAAGAGAGTTTTATACAACCCTGCTTTCCGAAAGAAAAGAGAGGATTCTTGATCTCTCCCTGGGAAAGCTGCAGGGCGTCTGATTTTGGATGTCGCTGTATATTTGTGACTTTAGTTATGGTTGGGCTTCGCAGCAATGCAGGAGGAAAATCATGGAAAATTTGCAATCAGCTTCTTTATCGCAGGAGCCTCTGCCCTGGCAGGCGAAGCAGGAAAAAGTCATGCTTTCTTTCCTGGAAGAACTGAACCGAGAAACAAATCGCTTTGTTTTGAAAGGCGGGATGGCGATACGAGCCTGTTATGGTCTGGATCGATTTTCTGATGACATCGATCTGGAAGGATACCAGGGAACCCACCTAACGTGGTTTGTAGCTATGTTTTGTGGGGAGAGAGGGTATGCATATCGTCTGGCCAAAAACACACCGACCGTAGAACGCTTTCTGATTGATTACGGTGAGGTTGGACATCCGCTGAAGGTCGAAGTATCATACCGGGAGAAAGCGACAGTAAACGGCTCTGTGACGAAAAAACGGGGGATTACGGTATATACGGCAGACCATCTTGCCGGGCTGAAAGCAAAAGCGTACGCCGGACGGGATCGATTGAGGGATCTGTACGAGCTGACCTTTCTTTGTAAGCATCATTTCCAGGAATTGTCCGAGGAGACAAAGGGAGTGGTTGCGGCAGCGTACAAAAAGAAAGGGCTGGAACAGTTGGATTATCTGTTGCGGTCAGAGGATGACCCGTCGCTGGACAAAGAAAAGCTTGCGTCCGATTTCCTGGAAGTAAATGATAAGCTGGGACTGCTTCATAGTAAGGAAGAAAAAGAAACTTTGGTTTTGAAAGAAGTTTCTGAAAAGGTTTCTGAAGGGAAAAAGCCTTCTCTTCGTCCGAAGGCAAGGCTGTTGGATAAAGATATATCGCTGGGAAGGTGATATTTTCCGAAGGAAGGCAAGGGGGTGAAGGCCATGAAGTATAGCTTGTGCCTGAAAGATAGCGTTTTGGTCAGTTTTGAAATCGTTCAGGGCGAGATTCGTGATATTGAGCGTCAGGGAGACCCTGCATTATACCTTGTCGCCGAAGGGGATTGAAAACCTGAAAGATTTGGAATATGGCGCACCGTCTTTGAGTAACACGTGGGAGATGTCCTTCGATGAGATGGCCAAACGGTTTGTGGAGAAACGCCATTTACCGATGCTGCGTAAGATGACTACGTTTCGTTTTGCACGTCATCCCCGGTACAATATCGCAGAATCCTCGTTGACGAAGATGGAGAGTTTTTTGCAGACAAGGGCAAAAGAGATGATGGCGAGGGTGGGGGAATAAAGAAAAACGCCCACAAGGGGCGTCAGAGGGGTCTTTGCTGTTCGGATTTGTATCGTTAGCTAATATTAAATCTGTTTCAAGAGGCTGTTCAGCATCTTGGCTTGCCCGGTCAGTTCGTCCATTCGCTCCATCTGATCACTATCTAAAATGCTTTGGTAAGAAGAACGAGTTTCCTCAAAAAGTATGACCAGAGGATTTTGATGGTCGGTTTTATAGTCTATATTATTTCTTTTAAAGTAGTCCATAAAATCAGCCAGGATACCTGCGAAGTTTTCTCTCAAGATTTCTTTCCGTAAACCCAGTTCGTACAGTCGGCTCATTTTCTCCGGTCCCCTCTGTCCTCGCCGCATTACCGTCCGCCATTAGTATATGGGCCGCGGAACGCCCTCTTTACAAGGGAACACTATGAGAATGCCCCCTGTGAAACACACCGCGCTTGGGATGTAGGTGGCGTGGCACCTTCGTTACATCTTCCCTTAGTTTAACAAGGGGAAACGGTACTGTCAAGAAAATGGGACGCACTTCCTTCCTCTCCTTTGAAGATGGATGGGAAACGGATCAGTTAGGACTTTCTACTCAAATGCCTGCGAGAGTGCACTTTGCTTTCAACAAAGCCAAATCTTATACAGTCGAAGATAAAATATTGAAAGTTCTAATTAGTCCTCCAAAAATAAAAATTACAGCGGAAAACAAAAGGTATCTTCAGATCTTAGACCTTCTTGAGATTTTTGGAAAAGCACCCATTGAGGTTGAAGATCCGTTCAGATTTATGTCTGATCTTATTGAAAAATTAGGTCTGGAATACAAAACTCTATTATATTTTGCAGTGATGTTTTACAACAGGGAAGTATTGTTTCGGTTGGCCAAAGTGGCACAGGCAGAGGAGGACGCAAAGAGAAACTATCAAACTGCGGCAGAAAAAGAAAGGCTTCGCTTAAACCGAAGCAATCGCAAAATAAGCGAACTGAAAAGGAGCGATAGATATGATAGATTTAGCAAAGGCAACGTGCCTTTTAAATCGATATAACGGTTCGGAACAGAAACGCACTTTTTCTTTTGAGGGGAAAATTTATATGGTCAAGTTCCCCGATCGAATCAGGGAGAAGAAAAATAGTCTCACATATATGAACAACCAGTTCGCGGAACATATCGGCAGTCGGATTTTCGAAAGCGCGGGATTTGCTGTCCAAAAGACAGAACTTGTTGTGTTTCCTGCCGGTGAAGAAAAGAAAATCGTGGTAGTCTGTGAGGATTTTACGAAACGGGGGGAACGATTGATTGAAGCGTCCAAAGTGGCGTTGGCCTACGGTGGCTCCAAAGATTTCAGATTGACGATAAGTCACTGCCTGAACCTCATCGCTAAAGCGGTACAGGATGACCCTGAAAAAACCCAAGATGAATTTTTGAATCGGTTCGTGATTGATGCTCTGATTGCCAATCCTGACCGTCATTTGGGGAATTGGGGATTTATCGAAGACAAGGAACACAATGTTCGATTGGCCCCTGTCTATGACTGCGGCTCGTCTTTGGCAGCAAAACTTGATCCTGCTGAGATGGAGACTCTTTTGTCCAAGGAAGGCGCATTTAAGTCAAAAGAATATAACATCGCTACAGCGTTCTTTAAAGAGGCCGACCGTGGCCGACTGTTGTACCACGAAGCGTTTGCCGAGCCGGACGAAAGACTGATGCGGGCTATCAAACGTACTGTCCCCAAAATCGATTTGGAAAAAATTCGTGCCCTCATCGATAATACAGCGGACCTGTCTGATGTTCAAAAGACGTATCTTTTCAGCTCCGTGAAGTTACGGTATGATCTTATCCTTGCCCGAGCATTGAAGAATATCCAAAAGAAGGAACATTCGAGCCTGAAAGTCCGGAAGAAATCTTCTTTGGAAACAGACTGATTCCGTTAGACTGTTGCAATCGCTTCTGAACGTGTTTCAAGACGGATGTGACAGACCTTTATGTGTGATGCGCTGTCATAGCAATACTTCCAAATATCTTTTTAGCAGATATTCCACATGGAAAATACGTGCATATTCCATAAGAAGCGTCAGGTCTTTATCACGTCGTTTCACATACTCTTTTAAACCGTCAGTATAGACCTGACTGTCCATCTGCGAACGGCTGCGGATCATATCACAGATTGTCCGCTCCGGATTGTAAATGGAGACCTCATTGCCGAAGATTGTCTTGGCTTTCATAATGCCGATGTTAAAAAGTTCTTCTTTGATAAAGAAAACTTTTGTGTTTTTCTCTTTCAACCGCCCAATACTGTATCCGGTCTTCACGGTTACTGTAAAACGAAGCAGGTCTCGGTCTGTCATGTCAAGCAGATACAATGCGGAACCATGAGAAAAAACAGTCTTGGGGTAACGAAGCTGCAACAAGTACATGGAATCATCCCATTTTTCAGGGGACAAATAGATTTCATGCGCCACGCGTTCATAATCATATTCTTTTACAAATTTAGCCAAAACCGTTTTAGAAATTCCATTTTTCACCGCATCTGCTGTTTGCAGATACCCACCGTGGGCTTTGGCTAAAGTGTTTAGCGTTTCAAATTGATTCATGTTTTTCCTTTCTTACAGCAGTACCTCCAAATATCGGTTTAAAATGGATTCTACATGGAAGATTTTCGCATACCTTGACAGGCGAAGTAAATTTTTGTCACGGCGCCGGACGTATTCTTTCAGCCCGTCTGTATAGGTCTGCATTTCCATTTTGGACCTGCTGCGGATCATATCACAGATCGTCCGCTCCGGGTTATAAATGTATATCTCGTTTCCAAACATGGTCTTTGCTTTTGCAAGACCTAATTTGAATAAATCCTCTTTTACGGAGAATACCATCAGACCTTGCTTTTTCAGGTTGGTGGCGTTATACCCGCTTTTTACGGTCACCGTAAATTGCAATGGGTCACGGACAGTCATGCCTAATAAATATAAAGCGGTGTCATGGGAAAATACGATATTAGGGCAGCGTAACTGCAACAAATACATCTCATCAGGCCAGGCTTCAGGTGACAGATAGATCCCATGCGCCACGCGTTCATAATCATATTCTTTTACAAATTTAGCCAAAACAGGTTTTGAGATACCGGATGCCAGTACATCGGCCGTCCGTACATAACCGTTATGTTGTCCGGCAATTTTTTCGATTTGCTCAAATTGAGTCAAAAATACCACCTCATTTTATACTCTTATTCTATGCGAAATAAGCGTAGAAGTAAATAAAGACTCTAAAGAAAAAGGCAAAGGGGGTGATCCTCTCTGCCCTTTTTTCTCGCTCTTATGCCGTTAATTTCTCAATGGCAAGCTCTCTATCTTTAAGCCTATTAAGATATGTTTCCATATCGATTTAATGTATTGTACCTTATAAAAACAGTTTTCTAAAATTGGAATTTATGGTATTCTAATTACAATAAATAGTTTTCTCAGGATGCCATTGTTGATTCTGCAAAAGAGTATATACAGGCATTCAAGACAGAAACGAAAAGCGTTACAAGGAAGGAGTGTTAACATGGATGAAAATAACCAAAAGTCTGAGCAGGTAAACGAGGAAGTTCATTCTTCAACAATGGACGATACAACCGCGAGGGAGAGGTCAGAAGCGGCTGTTGCCGCTGCAGAAGAAAAAGCAAAAGCGGCAGAACCCCAAGCAGAACCTGTAAGGGAACGCATCATCGAAAAAACGACTATCATCAAAGAAGTCCCTGTGAACAAAGGTGTGAATCGGGTAGTGTATATCCTGTTAGCTTTTTTCTTTGGCATGATAGGAATTCATCGATTTTATGCGGGGCATGCTTTTGCCGGGGTATGCTATCTTCTTTGCTGCATAATTGGATGGAGCCTAACATGGTTTATAGGAATTGGTTTCATTATATTGGGTATAGAACTGCTATTTTGCTTGTATGATATCATTCGGGCTGCTTTTGCTTCCGAAGATGAGCATGGGAAGATACATGTATGAGTCACAGATACTGCTTTTAAATATGGTAAGGTTCGTGCTTCACTGCTTTTCCTTGTTTTTCTTGACAAGTTTCGTATTATCAGGTATCTTAACAAATATACGGGGGTATAGCTCAGTTGGTTAGAGCGTCACGTTGACATCGTGAAGGCCAGTGGTTCGAGTCCACTTATTCCCACCACATTGAATTTACATAAATGTTGAAACATGATTTCGCTGATGCGGTCTTTTGTTTTCCTCTGTCCGGAGCAGAGGAAAACACTTGAAAGCGGAAGCAACGGTTTCAGCATTTATTTTTTCATAAATAACAGCAGTAATTTTTAGTAAATATATGGTACAATGAAAAAAATATGATAAAAGAGCATATTAGAAAAGTGCATTGAAAAAGTACATCGAAAAAGTACGATGGAAAAGTATACTAAAAAGTATATCAAAAAAATACGCTGAATCCTATGTTTTTGCAAAGTGCGCTAATTCCGTTCACGGAGGTGATCCCATGAAACAATCTCTGGTGGTACTTATCCTTGTGGCAGCCCTGATAGCACTGGCCGGTTGTACCGCTGTGAAAGGACAGGTGACAAATCCTTTGCCGGGCAGCAGAAATACGTCAAATAGGTCCTCCGCCGGCGAAGCAGTGCTATTTGAGAATTTCAAGATGTCTCTTCGGGGAATGCGGAGTCAAAACCCGGTCATTGAGGGCGTAAAGAACCAAAATGGAGGGCTGCGGCTGGAATATTATTTTTCTTCTTCGTATTGGGATAAAACTGCCAATCGGCCAAAAGAAAAGAAGATGAGCATTTGTTCTTTGGAAGGAGATGCGGTTTTTTATACGGAAATCGCAAAACTTCTGGGTCAACATCAAATCAAGAAATGGAATGGATTTCGGGGAAACAATCCGCCGGGGATACTGGATGGGGAGTCCGGGAGCTTTGAGGCTGTGCTTGCGGATGGAAGCTCTATATCTGCATCCGGCAGCAATAATTTTCCGTCAGGCTTCCGGGGGCTTTGGAGGAGCTTGAGAGAACGAGTGACAACCGGGGAAATCACCTCGGTTAATTTTGCCACAGATGCCTATTTTGTGACACTTCCGACTGCCTGGATCGGCGAGGTTATCAGTCGTAGAGGTGAAGGATTGACTTGTTTTGAGATACCAATCAAAGGGGAAAAACAAACAATCCTTATCATTCATGAACCGTCTTATGGTTATTATCAGGACAGCGGTAACAAATCTATAAAAATCGGTGTTCTACGACCTGTGGATCAGATCGACCGCGAAGAAAAGAAACCGCGTTTTATTACGATTCGTGAGAATGGGGCGTGGGAAAATTACTATGCTTCATTGACGCAGGCTCAAAAAGCGATTTGCGACAAATTAGCGGAAGATAAGTCTACCATTGCCGCCAGCTTGAAAGGAACGAACGGTTATACTTTGGTACCGGAGGATGGCAACGTACTGCATGAAGCGGATGCGAGAAGGCTTTTTGATAAAGCCAGGAGCTTGTGGCTGTCTTTATATTTACAGGGCGAATATGCCGGAGGGAAAAAGCCTGTGACCATAGGAGGGAAGAGCTACCTCCCTTTGGCTGACTGGGGATATCTGAATAATATTAATAGTGCGGAAGCGCTTATCCGTTATATGGGACACTACTTTGCGGCGGAATATGCCGGGCAGTTGATACATGAGGCAGTGACTGATCGCAGGCTCGTGGAATATAATGGAACGCTTTATATTGCGGATGACAAAATCGCGGACAATGCGCTTTATGGCGGCTACTCCCTTAAAGAGATTCGCAAAGCCGGGGAAGGAAAGTATGTCCTCGTTGTAGAGATATGGAAGGCAGCGGCAGGAGATAAAAAATACACTTACAGCGCTAAAGAAGAAATCTTTTTCCCTGTTGAGAAAAATGCGGCCGGCGAATTTGTTTTTACCGCTTTCCCTTATTGGGATACAGCAAGATAGTTAAGCCTGTAATGGAGGAGAGCTAATGAGCAGAGAAAACGAAAGAATATTAAAAGAGTTGCACCGGTTCTTGAATCAGGGAAAGGGAAAAATAAAAATACCGTCAGCTGATGACAGTTGCTATAAATAATTGTTTGTTGATTATTTATATACACTTCGTAAATTATTTTGCTGGAGCTCTAAAACAGTCACAAAAAATGCTGGGGCGACGATTTGACCACTCCAGCATTTTTCATAACTGTTTTTTTATCAAACGTGGCTGTGACTTCGCAGTTATTTGATCAGGTGCCTGATTAATGGGTAACTGCGGATAAAACGCTAAGTTGCCCACGTTTGACAGAGATTGAACCGGGCTTCTGGTTTAAAATTGAGATATTGTTTGCTTACTTGCTCTTTTTCTTTTCTTTTTCACCCAGAGAAATCTTGTTTAACAGATTGGAAGCGAAGTCGCAATCGCCCAGACCAAAGGACAGGGCAAAAGCCAGCGCTAATGCAGTAACCAGCAGGATAAAGGCGGAGTTGATGATGACAGGAGCAATGGTCAACTGGTTGAGAACCATAAAGCCGCCAAGTACGAGGATAAACATCAAGGATAAGCATAAAAACTTTTTGTACCTTACTTTTATTAAACAGGAATAAATTCTTTTATAGGAAGAAAAAAATTCTATTTCAATCTGAACAGATCATTAAAAACATGCTATAATCTATATACAGAATTCAAAATTTAAAACAGACAAACCATAAAGAGTGCGCGAGAGACAAGCTCGGTGACCGCACAGCAACCTGACCTGTTTTGGCTAAGGTGCTAAAGCTTGCATGATGGAACGTCTTGCAGATGCCCCATCATCACGATGGGCTTTTATTTTGCCTCTTTGCGGTTTGTGCGAGGAGGTTTTTTAGTTGAGACAACAGGTTATTTCTCATGTTCCCCATAGCAGTACGGTGATTCCTAAAGAATTTCAAAAAGAATTTTTAGTGGATCGGGAAAATCTTCAAAAGGAATTGTTAAAAATGACGGATTGGTATACGGATGAACTGTTTCACCATGGGGAAGAATGTACCATAGTTCATACGTACAGCCGTCTGATTTGCGATCCGGAACGTTTTCTTGAACCGGATGCGGAGGCAATGTGGCGGCGCGGGATGGGCATGTATTATACCGTCACCTCAGATCTCCGGCCTTTGAAGCGCAGTCCTTTTACTGATGTAGCGAGTGCTGTATCCTATGCCAGAGCGCTGCGCCTTTATCAACGACATCATGAACGTTTAGCGAACGCAGTTTCTCAGCAGTTGGGAGAGTATGACTGCGCCTTGTTGATTGACGGACATTCTTTTGCCGCAAACTCTTTGACCTATGAATTCATGTCCGGTACCCGAAATTTGCGCCCTGAAATTTGTATTGGTACGGATGCGCTTCACACACCGCTGAATTTAAAAGAAAAAACAGTACAGTATTTTTCTGATAAAGGGTTTAAAGTCGCGCTTGATACACCATTTTCCGGGAGCCTGGTACCTGAGCCTTACTATGATAAAAAAGATATGCGGGTCGCCAGTATAATGATAGAGATAAACCGCAGTTTGTATATGGATGAGTTAACCGGAGAAAAAAAGAAAGAGTTTAAGCAGATCAGGACGCTATTGCAGGAGTTTTTGGAAGAAATGGACGTATTTCTGCAGGAGCAGGGACATGGCTTTGCCACTAACAGATAAAGCAGGGAATAAAAAATCCGTTATGATTAAGATTTATAGAGCTTTAATTTGCGTGGCGGTACAAATCTGAATATATGGAAAATGAAGGGATGAACCACGCTCCTTGACAGCTTTCTTTCTGTCTCATATAATTTGTTTAGTAGTTAAACAAAAGGAGAACGCCATGTATTGCAGTGTGACAGAACGTTTTTTTGAAGTGGTAAAGCTGTTGGAAGAAACGGGGCGACAGCCGATGTTATGCGCCGGAATTCCGTTATACAGGGGCGAGGCTGCTTTTTTGGAAATGGCGGTACGCTATCCGGAAGACAAGCAGAGCGTGATGGCAAAAAAGATGTCTGTGACCCGGGCCGCGCTGACCCATATGAGCGGTAAATTGCAGGAGAAAGGCATCATTGCCATTGAACAACGGGAAAATAATAAAAAGGAAAAATTTTTCCGCCTCACGCCCAAAGGCGAAGCGGTATGGGCGGATTATTTGGCGCAGCATGCACAATCCAATCGCAGGTTATGTGCTTTTTTTGCCACGCTAAGCCCTGACGAAATTGAAACGATCTTTCAGTTTATGCAGGTGTTGAAGGAAAGCATTCCGTTTTGTGAATTTCCCTGTGTGCTTCAACAGGAGGCGAAAACGAAAAAAGAAGTACAGGGCAGCAGTATTTAGAGGAGCATCTTTGAAGTCGGTTATGCAGAGCAACTGCATCATAGGTTATGAGTTTATCAGAAAACTTACAGTCGGCAGTGGGGTAAAAGCGCCGCCGTTGCCTTTAAAATGCAAAAGTAGGTACTATTGGGCGCACGAAGATAAAAATAAAAGACATTATTAAGTAAGATCATAAAAAATCAAAGTCCTTTTTTCAGATGTTGTGTCTGAGGAAAGGAATTTTTTGTGATGTTTTATCTCTTTATATTCCATAGATGTGTATAGTTCTTTTCTGTGAGAGTAGGGAAAGCCGTGCTTATAAATTTCAATTATTATAGACCCTACTGCTTTGGTATCAGTATTCTGCTACGGTCAATCTGAATCGTTATACCTTTGTATTATGCTATTATATTGTACTGCTTTTCTATATTTTACTTCAAAAATAATGTTGGAAGCAGTGAAAAGACGTGTTGGCCAAAACAGTCAAGAACTATCAAAACAGTCCAGAATCATTCTTTGAGTTAACATCTGGGACACAGTTTTGCAAAAAAGATCATAAAATATGCCAAAGTATTCTGATTTAGGCGTAATGTGAAATATTGTTCATACTTAAGGGCAAAAAAGACTTTTCAGAGACACTTACATTTAATAGACTACAGGTAAGTTATATAGAAAGGAGGTCGATCGATTGCAGTTATATCGGTGGCGGGCGATCAGTTCCGGCGGCAAAATTCACAAGGGACAATATTTTGCTGAGGATGAGGCGCAGGTGGTTCACTTTGTTCATGCGAATTATGGCTTTGTCACTGAGATTAAAACAGTAGAAGAAAGGGAATCCTTGCTTACCTGTTTTAAACTGCGCAGAAATTTTTCTAATCAAGAAAGAGCCATATTTTTTCGACAGCTTTATACGTTGTTGGAAGCTGGCATTTCTATCGTCAAAGCGGTGGAAATGGCAACCTCGAGGTTGAGCGAAAAGTATAAGCCGGTTTGCCGCCAGCTTACAACGGGTTTGTGTAGTGGACAGCCTTTGTCTCAGGCGCTGAAATTTCAGCCGGAGTATTTCTCGAAAATGGCGGTCGCTGTGGTGGCGGCAGGCGAGGCGAGCGGTCAGTTGAACCAGGTTTTAAAGGCATTGGCTGATTTTTATCAGCAGCAGGATAAAATGATTAAATTTGCACGCAATGTCTGTGTGTATCCTGCTTTTTTGTTGGTACTTTCTTTTTTTACGCTGTTGTTTTTTAGCGTAAAATTATTACCGATGTTTGCCGATCTTTATCAGTCTTTAGGGGTAAAAGAAACGGATTCATTGCGTTTCCTGCTCTTTTGCGCCGATTTCCTACAGGAACATACAGTTGCTCTTTCCTGTGTTTTATTAATTGTAGGGAAGGTGATTCTGGCCTACCGTAAGAAATTGATTTCCCTGTTATGGGATTTGCCCGGGCTAAAGAACATACGTCATACTTTTTTAGAAGTGCGATTCGAAAAGTTAATGGCGCTTTTGCTCCAAAGCGGGATTCCTTTGCCGGAAGCGATTATACATTCTTCTGCGGCCGTCGAAGATGAAGCATTTCAGGAGCAGGCCAAAGCTTTTTCCGAAAGTGTGATACGGGGTATAGGTATTGCGGAAGCCGCCTCCCAGGCAGAAGGTATTTTCAGTGATTTGAGTATCGAGTTTCTGCAGGTGGGCGAGCATTCCGGGAATTTGCCGGCCATGCTGGCAGAGTCTGCTCGTGTACAGGAACAGGATCTTTTCGCTCAGCTTCGAGATTTAAAAGCAGTAGTAGAACCGGCATTGATCCTTTTGATTGCAACGGTAATTTTTGGCGTGATTATATTGATCATGGCTCCGTTGTTTTCTTTGATGACGAATTTGCCGGAATACAGTTGACCGGAGGTGTTATTTTGTTACAACGCATAAAACGAAAGCTTCGGTTTGCCTGCTCCCGGCACCGCAGGGATAATAAAGGATTTACCCTTATTGAAGTGATCGCGGTTACCATTATTTTGGGAGTCATGGCAACGATGTTGTTGCCCTCTATTGATGGAGCAGGAGCGAAGGCGCGTAATGCCAAGTTGAAAAATGATTTGGCAACACTTGACCAGGCAATTGCCTCTTATAAGCTGGAACAGGGCAGCGTGCCTGAATCATTGGATAAGCTTGTACCTGCGTATATTGCAAGGAATAAAGGATTTAAAGACGCGAAAAATAAAGATCTTGCTTATACGGCCAATGATCCGACGTACACTTTAAGTGGAACGGATACGGAAGGAAATACGATTACTTCTGATGGCAGTGCGGTCACGGGAACCGGCGGCTAACGGCTTCTTATTGCTGGAACTCTTGGTCCTGTCTTTGGTGTGCATTATTTTTTCAGGGATGTTCCTAACCGGTGTACAAGTCTGTCAACGCTATATAGCCTGTTTACAATTGAGGACAGCTGCCGGAAGGTTTGCCCAGGACATTTTGCGCACTCAGGAACGCGCTCTAACGGGAGCGAATCTGGCATATATAGAAGTCGATTATCGCGGACAAGGGTATTGGGTCTATCGGAAGCCGAACCTGGGATCAAAACGAGATTTTGCTTCGGACAGACCTGTCCTTTTCCGTTTCACCAGTATACCCGTGAAGCAGATTCATTTTTCTCTTAACGGTGCGCCTTCTGCCTGTGGTACCTTTGTGCTTCAACATAGGGGATATCCGGAATTGAAGATGAAAATTATGCTGCAACCGGTGACCGGCAGGGTACGGATAGAAAAATGCGATAGCGGATCGGGATGGTGAAGCGGCAAGACATGCGTAAAGGAATACGGTCCAGGGAGTTGAAGTAATCAAACAGAAGCACAGACAGTGCGTTGGAAAGGCAAAGCAGTTAAACAGACATACAGACAGTGCGTTGGGAAGGTGAAGCAATTAAACAGACGCATAAGATGGTGGTTCAGAAAGGTGAACTCGTAAAGTATATGCACAGGACAGTAAATCACAAAGGCTTTGTAGTGTTAGCCGCAGTACCCTGGTTGATAACGGTGTTGCTGGCTCTGTCTGCCATATCCATTTGTTTTTATCGGGGGACGGAGCTCATAAGTTATCATGATCAGCTGCTCTCAATGTACGCGTTTCTGGAAGAGGATTTTTCCCGTGTGGGCAAGGAGGGGCAGGACCTTCAGGTTGTTTTGCCTGAAGAATTTGCCAGGCTGGAGTCCCGACAAAAAATAGGACCTTATTTTTTGCTTCAAAAAACGATTTTTCATACGAATACGGGGAAAACGCTGCTTAACCGCATGGAGTTTGTCTCTGCCACAGAGGGAACGCAAGATGATCCGTAAGCAAACCGTGGTGGAAAGAAAATCTGGCACAATTTTGATAGAATTGAATTTTTTCTTTATGACGTTGCTTATCGTTTGCGGAGTGGGGATCAACTGTGGTCAGATGATTTTTCGCAATGTGCCTCGTGTACTGGCAGACATAGAATTGCATCAGGCGGCTCGTTACACACAAAATATTTTAAAACGGGAACTGTCATATAACGTGGCATCGATCCGTCTGAGCAAAGGCTTTAATAACCGGGATCAGCTGGTTTGCTGGAAAACACACAAGAACGTGAAACTGAACTGGTATGTATATAGTAAAATGTTGTACCGCAAGACCATTAAAGGGATGCAAGTCGGCGTAAATCCTTTTTCCTGTCCTGAAACGCAGATTATAGGTTTTTCCACAGAGCGACTGGCATCCGACCGCCTGAAACTTCTTGTTACAATGCAAGAGAAAAGGTCCGGACTTACCAGAACCTTCCCCTGGATTTTCCGGTTGAGCAATGGAACGGTTGATAATTCATGAGGTAGCAAGACTTGTTTGCATCAGACAGTACGGCGGATGCAAAATCCGTAAAAGGGCCTCATAGCCCGGGATTTATTTCCCTTTCCCTGTTGTTATTCTTTTTATTAGGCTCTTTGGCAGGGGTGACGTATACCAAGAATATATTGTATGAAGTAAATGCTGCGCAGGAGTTTTTAGGCAAAGCGCAATTGGAAGCGCTTGCGCAAAGTTTTCTCCATACGGCCTTAGCCAATGAAGAAAAGATACCTCTTGTTTCTGCCTCGTATGAAGTGGGGAAATTAATCCCCGGAAATGCTTCCGCAACGGTTTCTGCTTCGGTGAAACGATTGGAGTCGTTAGGACTCCGGCTGATCAGGGTGTCCGCTTCAGATAACCGGGAAAACGAATTCCATCTCAGACAATGCAGGATCTGTTTCCCGGACTCCCTGCTCCGGCAACTCAGTGAAGATCCTTTTATAGCTTTTGGTGACGTATCGCAAGGTCAGTCTTTAGAGGGAAGTATGCCTATCACAAGCGCACTACATGGCGCAGCATTCCCACAATTTCAAGTGGATGATTTTGCGGACTGGTTCTCCAGGGATTGGCCTTCGATTGAGAAGCTTCAGCAGGACGGGCTCTGGAATTGGCTGCTTATCTGTCCGGGGCTGGGACGTATACCTCGCCGTATCGTACTGCACGGGCGAGGCATATTGGTCTTTGAACGCCCGGCCGTAATTGAAGAAGATGTGATCGTGTCTGATCGGGTATTGATTATTGCAAACAGTGATTTGCGCATAGGCGATCGTGTGAAACTTGAAAAAGCGTGTATAGTATGCAGGGGTAATTTGATAGTGGGTTCTGATGCGGTGTTAAATGGCGCATGTATTGTAAAGCATAACGCGCTGCTGCAGGATCGGGTCAGGCTTACCCCGGACCGGGAGGTGTTAACGCCTTTTGAGACAATAATTTCTTACTAATTTACAAAATAAAGGACAATTGAATATAGAGTGATGGAATTATGAAAGCTTCTTTTTTGTTCGTGTTTCTGTTTTTGTAATAGATGGAATATGTGTAAAAAAGAGCTTCAGGATGTTTAGTTTTACGCAGAAAAAATACTTTTCTTTCTCCCCGCGCTTTCCGGTGCGGGGATTTTCTTCTTTTGTAAGAAATTCGTTTCTGGTTACTCACAAAGTGAAAGTCAGCTTTGCTCAGGAATGGTGCTGGCAAGAAAGTTGTTTTGTTTGCATAGTGAGCAGGGGTTCCACTTTGTTCCGAAGTATTTCTTTGCAAGAAAAGCATTCTTGGTGTAGAATAAAACTATAATAACTCTCACAAAATAATAATTACTATATAGCGGAGGTAGGCATGGAAGAAATAAAGAAAAACGAAGATAAAGCGATAGTAGAAGGACAGGGATTACAGGAATGCGATAGGAACGCCTGTGATCCTGTGGAAAAAGTCGCCAGCCCGGCGGAAGGCGAGGTATTTCCGGCGGAAAACTGCGAAAATCCGTTGAATGGCTGTGGGGATGCTGCGGCAGAGTGCGGAAATCCTTTGGAAGAAGGGTCTTTGTGTGAAGCGTTATACAAGAAAACCGGCATGATCTATCCTATCAAAGGAGGCTGGGGTACCAGTCTGAAAGACGCGATCGTGATTTTAGGCGGCGGTTTGAACATGGAATATGTGTTGATGAGCCGTATGTTTCCGGGCTGTGATATTGAAAAGCAGGAGTTGCTGGTAGACGGGGACCGTCATTATGACGTCATTTTATTTTCTAATAAGCAGGGAGAAGAATTTAAAGTTTGTTTTGATATTACTAAATTTTACGGAGTATAACAACACCGTTATCAGAATAATCGTGTACAAGACTAAACAAAGGGGTGCAAAGAGCATAGGAGTGCCCTGATAAAGAGCGTAACACCTTTTAATACACGATCTGTTAAGTAATTGTGTCCTCTGTGCTTTTTAGCGCAGGGGATTTTGTGTGCGCAAATGTGACAGCCTGTTGTGAAAGTAACTCTGAAAAAGTATGCGGAGAAGGCAACAGGGAGGAAATAAAACGTAACACCGCAGTTTTTCCAAGAATTGCTTTTAGCAGGAGAAAGTCAGGTTGTTGACGAATTATAATTTGTATAATTTTAATTTTAAAGGGCTGAGGTGAACAGACATGAAAAATTACGCGGCGGCAGGTGAAGTGATGTATCATACGGGGTTGACCAGAGAAATGTTGCAGGGAGCGACGTATGCGCTGGTACCGGGCGATCCGGGGCGGGTAGAAGGTTTGGCTAAGGCGCTGGATCCGGATGCTGTGTACGTAACGAGCCACCGGGAATTCACCAGTTGGCTGGCTCATGTGAAAGATAATCCTGTGCTGGTGATGAGTACCGGTATGGGCGGTCCTTGTATCAGCTTTGCGGTGGAAGAATTAGCGCGCTTGGGGGTCACTACGTTTATTCGGGTAGGTACGACGGGCTCTTTACGGGAAGATATCAATTTAGGTGAAGTAGTCATCAGCAAGGCGGCGGTTCGTTTGGACGGGGCCAGTCGTGCATATGCGCCGCTCTCCTATCCCGCAGCGGCGGATCTGGATGTGACGCTGGCGTTGCGGCAGGCGGCCCGGGAACTTGAGGTTCCTCATGCTCTGGGTATCACGGTGACCACGGACAGTTTCTGGCCGGGGCAGGAGCGGTATGACAGTTTTGGCGGCTATGTGGTGCGTCAACTGCAGGGAACGTTAAAAGAATGGCAGGCATTGGGCTGCGCTAATTACGAGATGGAGGCGGCCACGCTGTTTACTTTGTGCAGTGTGCTGGGGCTGCGCGCAGGGGCAATCTGCGGCGTCGTGGCCAAGCGTACGGCCGGGGAAGCAGTGGCGCCGCCGGATGTGTATAAAACGGCGGAAAAACGCTTTCAGTCGGTGGCGAAGCGCGCACTGGAAATTTTATTGGGATAGGCAGGAGGTGTTTTATGGCACGGGTAATCATTACATTGTTAGATTCCTTCGGTATTGGCTGGGCGCATGATGCGGCCGCTTTTGGCGATGAAGGCGCCGATACGTTAGGGCATATTGCCGCCTGGCTGGCAGAGAATCCCCGCCCGGCAGAGGGTAAGGTCAGACCGCTGTTTTTGCCTAATCTGGCCCGTCTGGGACTGGAAAAGGCACATCGCCTGAGTACAGGTAAGGCATTGGCTCATCCTTTGTCCGGCAAAGCACAGGCAGAAAACGTTCTGGATGATGGTCGGGTCGAGGGAGCCTATACCTGGGCGGAAGAAGTGAGTAAGGGCAAAGATACTCTGAGCGGGCACTGGGAGATCACCGGTGTGCCTGTGGATTTTGACTGGGGCTATTTCCCGGATCAGCCGAACTGTTTCCCGCAGGAATTAGTGGATGCGCTTATTAAAGAGGGAAACCTGCCCGGTATCTTGGGGGAGAAACATGCCAGCGGCACGGTGATCATTCAGGAGTTGGGCGAAGAACATATGCGTACGGGAAAGCCCATCGTCTACACTTCGGCGGACAGTGTGCTGCAGATTGCCTGCCACGAAGAAAGTTTTGGTCTGGAACGGCTGTATGACCTGTGCCGGCTTGCTTATAAACTGGTACAGCCTTATAAGATCGCCCGGGTAATCGCCCGTCCCTTTGTGGGAACGAAAGCGGGTTCTTTTGAACGGGTGGCGGCGCATCGTCATGATTTTGCCGTGCCGGCATTGGCCAATACTTTATTGGATAACCTGGTGGAAGCCGGTGGCAGCGTCTATGCGGTCGGCAAGATCGCTGATATTTTTGCGCATCGGAATATCAGTAAACATTATCCCGCCGCCGGTCTGGACAATATTTTTGATGCCACGGTTCAGGCTGTGAAAGAGGCGCCGGACCGGACGCTGGTGTTCAGTAATTTTGTGGATTTTGATTCTTCCTTTGGCCATCGTCGGGATGTGCTGGGTTATGGGGAGGGCCTGGAAGGCTATGACCGGCGGCTGCCGGAGTTGTTGGCGCTGCTACGGCCGGACGATGTGCTGCTGGTGACAGCGGATCACGGCTGTGACCCTACCTGGAAAGGAACGGATCATACGCGGGAAAGGATACCGGTGTTATTTTATGGAGAAAAGGTGCAGCCTCAACAGCTGGAGCCCATGCATACCTTCAGTGATATAGGGCAGACGCTGGCAGTTCATTTAGGCACGGCGGCGTTGGGGCACGGTACCGCAAGGGATATTTGGAGAAAGTGAGTCGGGCATGAAGAAGTTAGCGTTTCTATTGACCATATTGTTTGTGCTGTGCGGTTGGGTCGTAGTACCTTCAGCCAGCGCCGGGCAAGGGTGGGCTGGTATGAGCAGGGCCTATGCCCTTGAAACAAAGCCGGCTCATTTTGTCGTGATTGACCGTACCGGGCAGGTGACATCGGGCATTATGCGACATTGGATCCAAATGGTCAAGATGAACTACCATTTCCCTTATCATAAATTGCAAGAGGACAACACGAAAGCGGAAAGCGCTGCCCGCGCCATGTTGAGCAAAAATATCAAACCGGATAAGGGAGCCCTGGCTGCGGCAGCTCAGGAAGCCGGCACTTCGGTTCTGGTAGTGATGGTGGTACGTAATATGGAAACCGCGTATGTCCATAGCGTACTCGACTTCGGACCGGACAGTGAGACTTATGTCCGCATGGTGGCGGATGCGGATATGTACGCCTATAATGCGGATGGAAATAAGTTTGCCCGTCGTTTTCTGCGGGAGCGGGATATCGTGGAGCTGGGACGGGAGGAAGACCCGGCTCTTACTATTAAATGGGCCTTGGGAAATATGCTGAATCGCATGGAAGGAAAACCGCAGATTTGACAAGACGGAATCTTTGCTTTAAGATTTCATTTATTGTTGCTTTACATATCTACGAATTGTGGGAGTGAGAGGATGGCAAAACCGGAAACAATAGAGACGATCAGGAACTACTTTTTGCAGGGGGATTTTTTACAGAAACTGCCCCGGGAGCTATTGGGCTTTACCTTTCAGCAAGGCAATCTGCTGCAGTCAGATGAATTTTCGGGGAAGGAATGTAAGGGCAATGAATTTATTTTGTGCAGCTATGTCAATCAAAAGCTGCGTCGCCGGTTAGACTTTATCTATACCAAAGAAACTTTTGATTATATGCCGGTGAAGCAGGTGGGGCTGCATCGTTTTCGTCAGCTTCGCTACATTACCCGGAATAAAGAAGAGTTTGCGACGTTGATTCCCCAAATCTTGTCGCGGCTTTTGGCAGAGCTGCAGCCGGATTTTCAATGTTCCGCATATCCTATGTTGGCAAAGAAAGGCATTCCCCAATGGACGTTTCCTGCCACGCTGCCGGATAAGATCGGCCCTTTTGAAAAGTTCATTACCCCGGAGCATCCCCTGGATTTTATTAATAACTCCACTATCTTCCTGGATTATGTGGACTTTACCGGGGGCAATGAGTTGGTATTTTTATACAATCGGGCCCGGAATGAATTTTTTGCGGAAACTAAAAAAGCTTTCTTCCCTAATACGATCCACGATTTTGATGCGTTGGATTTGCCGGAGTTGGAACGGTTATTGACCAAAAAACTGGAGCCGTATTTACTTCAGTTGGCAAAATAGAAGGAAATGATCTGATTTTTCTGCCTGATTTTATGGCGCGTCAATGCTGTGCAAAGTGCGCATAGGATATGGGGCAAGATGACTGTTTAGTCTATTGCCCGAAACGTGTCGCCATGTATAGTAAAAGCTTACCATACGGTGGTCGAAGCCTGTCGCGTATTGATAAAAAGTCTTGACAGCAACACGGAAATACCCTATACTGATAATGCTTGATAAAACGGCCCGGTGGTTCAGTTGGTTAGAATGCCGCCCTGTCACGGCGGAGGTCACGAGTTCGAGTCTCGTCCGGGTCGCCATTTTGCCTCGGTAGCTCAGTTGGTAGAGCAAGGGACTGAAAATCCCTGTGTCCACAGTTCGATTCTGTGCTGAGGCACCACTTTGATTTTATGCCCACGGTTCATTCCGTGGGTAATTTTGTATCAAAGGTTTTGGAATTTAACAAGGGGTGTGCTATGTTTTCCGGAGGAGAAAATACTGTCTATTCATTGATTTTTATTTGGTTCTTTGTACTATTATGTAGTATTCGCGGTTGTTACCGAAATTTTGAAACCGGGGAGGTTGCCTGGGGGGTTGCTTTCGGTGTGATGATTCCCGCATCTTTATATTTTTTGGCAGATTTATTGGGAATCTTGCCTGCTGGAGCGCCTCATGTATATATGTAAAACAAAGAATGGAATAAAATATAGCAGATAAATTAGTAATAAATATCAAAAAAATACTTGACAAAAAGAAATAGATAAGATAGAATAAATTTGGTTAGCGGATGCTAACCAAATTTTGAGCTAATTAGTTAGCTTTCGCTAATCGGAAAAATCGGAACACAGACCTGACAACTCACCTCCTATTCCTTTTTTTGTGTTCCGAATCCGACTGGTTCATCTGACAAAAGCCCGGGGATTGATAAAACGCCGGTGAAAGAATCGCTTATATATCGTTTTCTGACTGTGAGCAAAACAGTAAAATCATAGTTTTTTGTTGAAGGTAAGCGGTTTTTTCACGGGAGTTTTCACTCCCTTTCTGATGATTCCTCTTCAACTCTTTTGTTTTAGGAGCCTGTACAGTACATGTACTGCTTAGTTTGTGTATACTTTTGTTACTCTAACTTTAAATACAAGGTTCCGATGTATTGCGTTTTGGCGGTCGATTCATTCGACTGCCATTTTTTATTATATTGGCAGTTATATGATAGAAATATGTCACTCTATATAAATAATGGTGTATAAAGACGGAAACGGCGCTATGCTTGCTCTTCTTTGTTTTTAATGATAAAATCATTTTATATAATTTAATTAGTACATCGTTACTCAATTCATGTTAACAGGTGGTGTGAAGATGTTCATTGCTGATTGCCATTGCGACACATTGACAGAACTTTATAAGCAAAATAAATCTCTTTGGCATAATGATTTAATGTTGGATGTGCAGAGAATTATTCATAATGGAGGCGGCCTCCAATTTTTAGCGATGTTTATTCCTACGGAGGAATTTCGTTGGGGCGGAGGGACCCGTTATACTTTAAAATTAATAGATACTTATTTACGTGAAATTAAGTCAATGGAGCAGAGTGGTATAAAGGTTCACAGGATTTTGAGTAAAAAAGATGTGAACGATGTATTAAAATACCAATTCAACACGTTGCTGGCCATTGAGGAGGGCGGCGCGCTGGATGGAAGTCTGGAAGCGCTCCGTGTCTATTATGAACTGGGAGTTCGTTGTATGACGTTGGTTTGGAGCAATCGTAATGATATTGCTGATGGAGTCAACGAAGAATGCAGCAAGGGTGGTTTAACCGCGTTTGGCCGTCAGGTTGTCACAGAAATGAACCGTTTGGGAATGGGTATTGATGTATCGCATATTTCCACATATGGTTTCTGGGATGTTTTAGAACGGTCTGAAAAGCCGATTATTGCCACTCATTCTTGCGCTTATAGTTTATGTGATCATATTCGTAACCTGAGGGATGACCAGCTTCGGGCTCTGGCACGACAAGATGGCTTTGTGGGTGTTAATTTTGCGGGTCAGTTTTTAGAAAAAAATTGGGAAGATGCCTGCATTGAAAGTGTGTATAAACATTTGTCCTATATGATGGATGTTATGGGGAATGATGATCATATAGGATTTGGCAGTGACTTTGACGGAATCAAACATCCGCCTAAGGATTTAAAAAAAGTAGAGATGTTCTCGGATTTATTTGACTATCTTCAGGGAAAATTCAGTTCTGAAACGTTGGAAAAAATTTCTTATAAAAATTGTCTGGCTTATTTAAAGAAGGTTTTATAAAAAGATATAACCCTTATTGCGGGCCTAAAAATGGGCATAAAAAACGGTATCTGATTAAAATCAGATACCGTTTTCAATTTAGCTTTATTACGGTGTAATCAGTTCCATCTTATTTTGTAGGTATAATCTAAAACCGAACCGGCTGTATTATTTATGCATGCCGGCAGTTTTTCCTTCAGCCGTACCTTCCAGAGCATTCCAGCTTTCCAAAGCGCGATCGACAAATAACTGGCGTACCGCCGTATTTTCTCCTAAGCCATGGATGTAGGTATTTACGTTGAATCCGGCCGCTTTCAGTATAGATTTATGCGAATCTTCTTCATCCCCGGCCATATCATTGTTAGCGTGATCGCCGGCTACCATCATCATAGGCATGAGAGTCACGTTTTTAACGCCGTCATCTTTCAGCTTTGGAATAATATCCTCTAAAGAAGGCCAGCCTTCTACGGTGTAAATATGTGTTTTTCCAGGATTCAAGCGATCCAAGCGTGTTTGTATCACAGAATAATACGCGTTGGAAGGATCTGGAGTACCGTGTGCCATGATCAGTACTGCATCACCTTTTTTCATTTTGGGGAACTGTGTAGACATGGCTTCAACCATTTCCATCACGTCATCGCGTTGTTCTTCCTGTCCCTGCCAATACATGAGAGGCAGCCCCATGGTCATTTTCTTAAACTGATCCCGATAAATATTATAGATGGCGGTTTTGTAGTTGTATTCCATGCCGGGGATTACGTCTAAGGAAGCTAAAGCAATGCGGGTATAGCCTTCTTTTTTCAAAGTGTCCAGCGCTTTTTCAGGTGTAGGAATATCAATTCCTTCATTAGCTTTTACACGGTCAACAATAATATGAGAGGTATAGGCGGTAACGATTTTTACATTCGGTAACTTTTTCTGTATTGCTTCAACAGTCGCATTGATCGTTTTGGCTCTGCTATCCTTAAATGTAGTACCGAAGGACATAATTACCATAGCGTCTTTATTAGGTAAATTTTGCATCGCGCTGTTATTGTAAACGCGCACGCCGATTTCTGATGCCTGACGCAGAGCCGGAGTAGGATCGGTTACTTCAGGATTCAGACTATAGGCAGCATGACCGGGAATTGCTACCGCCATGCAACTTAAAGATAAAGCAAGAGCAGTCATAATTTTACCAGCTTTTTTCATAGTACAAGCCCTCTTTCGTTTATTATTTAGCGAGCCTGGTAAAGGCTCTTAGTCTTAGGATAACAGCATTGTTATCCATATAGCAATTAAATTATAAACTATGGTATGTAAAAATGCAATACTAATAGTAGATTATATTATTAAACGCATGAGTTGATTTGCCCGATTGTATTATGAAAGAGGGTTGCCAATTGTTTCCCAATATGATTTTTCGCAGTGGACGGATATTTATTGATTAAAGAGAAATTTAAGCAGGTTGCGCTTCATAAAAATTTCCTCATAAAATAGTAATATTATAAAAGATTAACATTAGATTTTTGTGAGGAATTCTTATTTACCTTTATTTATTTTCCGATACGATTTTTTTTATGCCCGCAAAAGTTTCCGGGCTAATGATGTGTTCGATGCGGCAAGCATCTTTATCTGCGATGTCTGGCGGGACATGCAGATAAGCAGTAAGAAATTTCGCTAATGTTTGATGTCGATCTAACACCGAAGAAGCTTTTTTGAGGCCATCCTCTGTCAGTATAATCTGGCCGTCAGGGCGCATGATGATATAACCGCTTTTTTTCAGAATGCCCATGGCGCGAGACACACTTGGCTTAGAGAAATTCATTTCTGCGGCAATATCAATCGACCGCACATTACCATTACGTTGTTGCAGCAAGAGAATGGTTTCGAGGTAGTTCTCACCTGATTCCAACAATGCCATAATAATCCCCCGCTTTTCTACCGTGATATGTATATATTAGCATTACAAATCAAGATATGCAAATGTTTAGCACGTATGCGTAAATGCCAGGAAATGCTATAATTAAAAAAAGCTAAGGGGGATAAACATTGCTTGCTTTCATAAAAGAAAAAGACACGCTTTGGGAGTATTTAAAAACGATAAAAAAACCGATCGTTCTTTATGGAACGGGGAATGGAGCGGAAAAAATCCTGCATCGACTGGCAGCAGAAAACATAACGGTTTCAGATATATTTGTAAGCGATGAATTTTATCGCGGACAAAATTTTTGCGGTTTTACTGTTCGTAAATATAGCGATCTGGAGAGCTTGAACAGGTCGGTTGTGGTATTAATTGCATTTGCCGGTGAACGACCGGATTTATTGGAGCGTTTTGCCTATCTGGCACAGATACAGGAAACTTATGCGCCCCATGTTCCTTTATTTACTAATGATGAAATAATAACCCCTGAATGGCTCGCTAAAAATGAGGCGGTAATTCAACACGTCTATGACCAACTGGCAGATGATATGTCCCGTAAAGTTTTTGCGGCGGTGTTGAATTATAAATTAAGCGGTAAGCTGTTTTATTTACAGGAATGTGAAACCAAACGGGAAGAGGATCTGCAAACTTTATTCCGGTTCGATTTTCCCGGAGTGTATGTGGATGCCGGGGCGTATGATGGTGATACAATAAAAGAATTCCTGCGTCTGTCTCAGGATCAGTATAAGAAAATCTATGCAATCGAACCGGACTCTAAAAATTTTTTAAGGTTGTGTAATACGATCAGAGAAGAAAAATTAAACAATATAGTAACTGTAAGGGCGGGTGTCTGGGAAAAGAAAACAGAAAAAATTTTAGCCGGAAACGGGGGACGGCAATCTACGCTGCTATCAAATCACACGCTTGCTTCGCATACCAGTGAGCCGCTTCGAATCAAGGCAGATACCATGTCTCAGGGCAGTGCCGTAAAGAATGGCGTCATTAGTCGCAGAAAAAAAGTAAGGCAGCAGAAGGTTTTACTGGAAGCGGTCGATGATTTATTACAGAATGAGAGCGCAGACTATATTAAATTCGATGTGGAAGGCGTAGAGAAAGAGGCCTTGCTAGGGACGGCGCAACATCTTATCCGGGGGGCTTCAGGACGTTTGCCGCAGCTTTTAATAGCGGCTTACCATCATGATTCGGACATTATTTTGTTGCCTCTCTTACTCTGGGAACTACAGCCGGATTACAAAATTTATCTTAGGAAGCATCCCTATGTTCCTGCTTGGGAAATTAATTTTTTTGCCTGCTGATTGTGCTGATACAGAGGGAACAAAAAAGACCCGCAAGGACATATATTGAAAATTGTGCTTGCAACGAATACTTCTTTGCATCTCATATACATAGTTACGAATTTTATATAAAAAATGTGGAAAATATGTGACGTTGTAAGCAGGAAAATTATTTTAGGCATAGAAATTTAAAATTAGCATGCAATAAATAGTGTATTGCCAATTATAAAAATGCTGAAAATTCAAAGGAGTGTGAGCGTTGTGTCAAAGAGTAAAAAGATGATGGGTGCCGCTGCCATGTTGGGCTTGGCTGCTGTGTTAGCTGCAGGGTGTGGCGGCGGAGACAAAAAAGCGGCAGCTCCCGCCGCAGACAACAAGGGCCCTAAGGGAGAGGCGATGGTCTACACATCCATTTATCCGGATATTATTGACAAGATGTGTAAGCCAAATGTAACGAAGGCATTTCCTAATTTGAATGTGACCTGGTTCCAAGGCGGGACAGAAAAGGTTAAGACGAAAATTGCAGGCGAAATAAAGGCCAAAAAAATTGGCGCGGATGTTTTAATGGTTGCCGATCCGTCTTATTATTTAGCATTGAAGAAAGACAATCTTCTGCTGGATTACGTTTCGCCTAATCAGAAAGATGTGGTGGCTGACAAGGATAAAAATGGTTCTTGGACAGCAGTGCGTATCAGCAATATGATCATCGCTTATAATAAGGATAAAATGAAAGAAGCGGATGCTCCGAAGAGCTGGACCGATTTGCTGGACCCCAAATGGAAAGGCAAAATCGCGATGCCGAACCCCATGCTTTCAGGAACCGCTTATGTAGCTGTTGGCGCATTGGCAGATAAGTATGGCTGGGAATATTTTGACAAGCTGAAAGCGAATGGTATTCGTGTGGAAGAAGGCAACTCTGCCATTCAGAATAAGTTGCTGACCGGTGAATATGCGGCTGCTATGATCCTGGAAGAGAATATTTTGAAATTGGCTGAAACCAAGAAGGAACCTTTAAAAGTAGTTTATCCTTCAGATGGAATTATCTGCGTTCCTTCCCCCATCGCAATTTTTAACACGACGAAAAACCAGGAAGGCGCTAAGGCATTGGTTGACTGGTGGCTTTCCAAAGAAGGGCAGGAAGCCGTCGTAAAAGGCTGGATGCATTCTGTTCGCAGCGATGTAAAACCGCCTACAGGGGCGCCTGAATTGAAAACTTTACTGCCTAATGCGGTAAAAGTAAACTGGGAAAAATTAGCGACACAAGATGCTCAGATCAAGGAAGCCTTCCGTAGCCGTGTGATGGATAAATAATGATCCTGTCTCTCTTTAAAGGTGAAGTTCGTTGAAGTTTACTGCAAGGTAAGAAAGGACTTTTGCTATGAATAAAAAATTAATGGGTGCTGCAGCATTAATGACATTGGCAACTGTTTTAGCAGTAGGTTGCGGTGGCGGCGATAAAAAGGCGGCTGCGCCTGCCGGGGATAAGAAGGGTGTAAGCGGCGAGTTAATGGTTTATACTTCTATTTATCCGGATATTATTGACAAACTCTGTAAACCTAATGTGGCAAAAGCATTCCCCGAGTTAAAAGTAACCTGGTTCCAGGGTGGAACGGAAAAAGTTAAAACCAAAATTGCCGGGGAAATTAAAGCTAATAAGATTGGCGCCGATGTTTTGATGGTGGCGGATCCCTCCTATTATCTGGCCCTCAAAAAGCAAAATCTGTTGATGAACTATAAATCCAAAGAACTGGAGAAAGTAGTTCTGGAAAGCGATAAGGATGGCGCCTGGCTTCCGGTCCGCGTAAACAATATGATTATTGCTTACAATAAAGATAAGATTGCCAAAGAAGATATTCCTACCAGTTGGGAAGATTTGACGTTGCCTAAATATAAAGGCAAGATCGCCATGCCGAACCCGATGTTGTCAGGGACTGCCTATGTAGCTGTAGGAGCTTTGTCTGATAAGTTGGGTTGGGATTATTTTAAAAAGCTGAAAGCCAACGGTCTGCGGATCGAAGAAGGTAATTCCGCCATCCAGAATAAACTTCTTACCGGGGAATATATGGCGGCAGTGATTTTGGAAGAAAATATCCTGAAATTACAGGAAACCAAAAAAGAACCATTGGCGGTTTGCTATCCTAAGGAAGGTTGCATTATTATCAACTCTCCTATTGGTATTTTTAAAAACACGAAGAATCCGGAAGCGGCGAAAGCAATGGTTGACTGGTGGCTTTCTCCTGAAGGGCAAAAAGCCGTTACCGCCGGTTGGATGCACTCGGTTCGCGGCGATGTAGCTTCTCCTAATGGCGCGACGGTTAAGTTAGCCGATTTGAATAAAAACGCCATTAAAATTGACTGGGATAAGTTAGCGAATGACGAAGCTAAGATCAAAGAGCAATTCCGTACGATCGTTATGGAATAAAGAAACTTTTTATGATTTGAATTTGTCAGGGCGCTCGTTTTTTGCTAAAATAAAAACGATGTCGCTTTTAAGTATCCTGGTATTAACTGAATCAGGGGCCGTATAGACGACCCCTGATTTCCCATTCTTAACTCTCACCGGAAAGAAACCGGGGAAAGGAGACAAAGTGAAAAAATCTTTGCCCCGCCTCGATAGTAAATTTATTGTAATTGCTATCTCAGTGCTGTTATTATTGTATTTTATTGTATTCCCGTTGCTGGTCCTCATTTATGACAGTTTGTTCATAGATGGAGTGTTGGATATCAGTAACTACAAAGATGTGTACGGCAAAGCGGTTAACTGGAAAGCGCTTACCAACACGATTCAACTCTCTCTCATCGTTATGGTAGCCAGTGTCATTGTTACTTTTCCTATGGCCTGGCTGGTAGGACGTACTGACTTACCCGGTAAAAGCAAATTCCGAACGATCCTGGTAGCCAGCTATATGATCCCTCCTTATGTGGGGGCGATTGCCTGGGTACAGTTATTAAACCCCAGTGTGGGTTATCTCAATGATATATTTAAATTTATCTTCGGTTTGCAGCAAGCACCATTTAATATTTATACCATGGGCGGTCTTGCCTGGGTTTTAACATTATTTTATTCCCCGTTTGCATTTATTACTATTTCCCGGGCAATGGAGAAGATGGACCCCACGTTGGAAGAAGCGGCCCGGATTTCCGGATCTTCTCCTTTAAAAACATTATGGGATGTCACATTGCCTTTAATGATGCCTTCGATCGTTGCCGGCGGACTTCTGGTATTTATCGCGGCGGCTTCCTGCTTTGGTATTCCTGCTATTGTAGGTATGCCGGGGAATATCGAAGTAATGACGACGCGTATCGTTACTTTCGTCTATATGGGTGACGCCAAAGGTATTCGGGATGCGACGGCATTGGCTGTTTCGATGATGATTATCGCCAATGGCTTATTATTCTTTATGAGTTGGATGCTGAGCCATAAGGATTACACAACAATCAGCGGAAAAAGTACCCGTCCGAATATGGTTGAGCTGGGCAAATGGAAATGGCCTGCTTTTGGCGTTGTTGCCGGTTACGCATTTGTTGCTGTAATTTTGCCCCTTTCTTCCATTGTGATGACTTCCTTCCTTGTCAGTATGTCCAAGGGGATTGCCTGGAATAATTTTGGCTTTGATGCCTGGATTCCTGTTGTTACCAGCTCACAATATCTGGAAAGTATCTGGCGGTCCGTGGTGTATGGTGTTATCGCTGCTTGTATCGGAACTATTTTGGCGCTGTTTGTAGCGTATCTTTCTGTGAAAACCAAGATTTCGGGGCGTAGTTTGCCGGATCTTTTGGTGGTGTTGGGTGGGGCCACGCCTTCAATCGTTATTGCTCTGGCATTAATCATTACGTTTTCCGGCAATTACGGACTCAACCTTTACTCTACCATGTGGATACTAATCGTATCATATTTAGTAAAATATATGACTATGAGCGTGCGGACAATAGCAGCATCCCTCAGTCAGGTGCATATCAGCCTGGAAGAAGCAGCGCTGAACTCAGGCGCAAGTTGGCTTAGAACGTGTAAAGATGTCATCATGCCCCTGGTCGCACCTTCTATTGTTGCTGGCTGGTTCCTTATTTTCATGCCAAGTTTTTATGAGTTGACCATGTCCAACTTATTGTATGGTGCAGATACAAAAACCATTGGCGTATTGTTATATGAACTGCAGACTTACGCAGATACACAAAATGCTTCGGTGCTTTCGGTTATCATATTAATAATTGTTCTGGCAGGGAACTTGATCCTAAATAAGGTAACCAAGGGAAAGGTAAGCATTTAATCAATAGACTGTTGCTGAATAAGCTTTTCGGTTAGGGATATAAAAGTTTTTTTGGCAGACGTTTGCAGGTAGAAAAATCAGTGATCCGGCACGGAGAGGATGAAGGGATGAATTGATATGGCACAATTAAAGCTTGAACATGTATATAAAAGATTTGGCAACGTAACCGCAGTAGGCGATTTTAATCTGGACGTAGCTGATGGAGAATTTATCTCCTTTTTGGGCCCATCAGGGTGTGGCAAAACTACTACCTTGCGCATGATTGCGGGATTTGAAAAACCGACGGAAGGCAGCATTACTATTGGTGACCAGGAAGTATCCAATGCGGATAAAGGCTTTTTTATGGCACCTGAGAAACGCGGTATTGGTATGGTTTTTCAAAGTTATGCCGTGTGGCCGCATATGAATGTAATTGATAATGTAGGCTACCCGTTAAAGATTCAAAAAGTAAAAAAAGAAGAACGTTTACAGCGTGTAATGAACATGCTTGAACTCGTACATTTGAAAGAATACGCGGAACGTTTTCCCAATCAGCTGTCCGGAGGGCAGCAGCAGCGTGTTGCGTTAGCTCGGGCGTTGGTGGCTCAACCAAGCCTGTTGTTACTGGACGAACCGCTGTCTAACCTTGATGCGAAGCTGCGTGAAAGTATGCGCTTTGAAATTTCCGGGATTCAGAAAAAATTAGGCATTACTGTGATTTATGTGACCCATGATCAAAGTGAAGCAATGACAATGTCAGACCGTATTGTGGTTATGAGCATGGGCAAAGTGCAGCAGATAGGTCGTCCTTATGATATTTATACCCATCCGGTCAACCAGATGGTAGCTGATTTCATTGGCCTTGTAAACTTTATTCCTGCTGAAGCAAAAGGTGACAGAGTGTTTATCAAAGGACACGAATCTTTGTCTTTCCCCAATACGAAAAACTTGTCAGGGGAAGCGATTCTGGCAGTGCGTCCGGAAAATATCAAAATGTCCAAGAGCGGCGGTATGGTGGAAGGCGTGATGCACCACAGATTTTATATGGGTGATAGTGTGGATTATCGTGTAAAAGTGAAAGATCATTTTATACGAGTGATTCAAAAAGGTGCGGTATATGGCATATACGCAGATGGTGAAACGGTGTATTTGGATTTTGATAATGTGATGACGTTTGCCAAAGAAGAGTAATCTCATCCCAGGATTTTGTGGTTCTTTTATAACTTTTCTATTTAGCTTAATTGCTAAGTCTGTAACAAAATAAAATATTTTCCGGATTTGTATGCGAGTGTCTAAACGGGTGCTATTTTCGAATAGCGCCCGTTTTATGATATAATACATATAGCAGGTTATTAAAGAAGGTACATAGTTATGAGAAATATTATTCTGTTTTTTGGTTTGATTGGTTCGCTGCTTCTTTCCGGTTGTGAGCCGCAAACCGGCGAACAGCCAGGGGTACGGTCTGTCAATATATGCAGCAGTATGAATCAGGATTTATCCAAAGCTTTGATCAATGATTTTGCTGAGCGGACCGGGATCATGGTGGAATTTGATCCTTTGATCCCCTTGGATTTGCAGCAACGGTTGGATATTTTAGAAAACAGTAAGATTGATATCTGGCTGGGTGGTTTTGCGGAAGAATATTATATGGCGGCAGAACGGAAAATGCTTGCGTCCTATCTGCCTAAGTCTGCATCCAATCTCGCACCCCAATATATGGATCGAAACTCGCGCTGGCTTCCGCTTTCAGTGGACTATATAGCTTTGCTCAGTAATCGAAGGAATATGGATAAGTTGGGGATCAAAGCACCTGAAACGTGGGATGAGCTGTTGCAGCCGGTGCTTTATAAAGAGGTGGCTATGGCAAAACCTGAAACAGGAGGGGCTTCTTTTGGTCAGATTACTTCTCTCTGGCAATTAAGAGGGCAAGAGGCCGCAATGAAATACGCCGGGGTCTTAAGAACGCAGGAAGTCAGTTATCTGCCTACTGATGCAAAAGCCGGTTACGAAGTATATTGTGGCAATAAGTCCGTAGCTGTGCTGCCTCTGCGATATGCTCAGGCTTTGGAGAAAGAACATCGTTTTTTATATGCTGCTGCAGTAAAAGATGGAAATAAAAATATGATTACCGGCGCGGCGATCCTGGCTAAAGGCATTCATAAAGAAGAGTCCCGACGTTTTATGGAATATTTATTGTCGCCGGAAGCCGCGCAGATTATGAGAGCTCATGGTATTCGCCCACTGGGTGAGATGTTGCGGCAGGAAGGAGCGCAAAGAGAAAAATTACTTTTCCCCAATGATGATCTGTATTGGATTGCAGTTCGTAAGCAGGAATTAATCAAGGATTGGTTGAATGCAAAATAAACAGAGAGGGTAGTTTGTTAATGAATGAGAAAAATTTGCAGCGCCTGAAAGATATAAAATGTTTTTTATTTGATATGGATGGTACAATCAACTTGGGGATGCAGCTTATCCCCGGAATGGAAGGCTTTTTCTGCAAACTGAAGGCGATGGGGCGGCGTTTTTATCTGGTTACAAACAATTCTTCGCAAGATCATGAGCACTATGTTAAAAAGATGAATGGTATGGGGGTGCCGGTCACAAAGGAAGAGGTTCTGATTTCCTCTGATGCGTTGGTAAATTATATGCAGGCGGCGCATCCGGCCAGCCGGTTATTTGTCTTGGGAACACCGGCGTTAAAGTCCATTTTGCAGGCCGGCGGCTTCAGCCTGACGACGCAGCTGGAAGAGCCGGCAGATTATGTGGTGGTCGGTTTTGACCAGACGCTGACCTATCAAAATCTTGCTATTGCTTGCCGTCTGATCGATAAGGGCGTACCTTTTGTCGCAACGCACCCCGATGTTCGCTGTCCGATAGAAGGGGGGGAGTTTATTCCGGATACGGGGGCTCTTTTAGCTTGTATCAAAACAGCGACGGGAAAAGAGCCGGAGTTTATTACGGGGAAGCCATATGGCTATATGGTGGATACGGTCATTAAACGCACCGGTTATTCTAAAGATGAGATCGCGATGGTGGGCGATCGGCTCATGACAGATATTCGCTTTGGCACCGATAATGGTATACTTTCGGTTTTAGTATTGACAGGGGAGGCTACTTTGTCCGATGTTCAAAATGGAGCGGTAAAACCTGATATTATCTTGCCTCATGCAAAGGAGATCTTAAAATATTTGTGAATTGCCTTTACTTTACCAAAAATTTTCTGTAAAATCAAAAAGAACAAGGCGATACAATATGTGATAAAATGGATTCAGGTTAATTTTGTTGCACGCTTTGCAATTTGTTAGTTAAGAAAGACAGGAGGATTCACACGATGAAAAAAGTACTGACAGGATTATTTGTAGCAATGGCAATTAGCACAAGTTGTTTTGCGGCAGGTGCTTCCGACACTTTTGCCAAAGAAGAAAAGGCCGCAGATGTGTTTGTAGATGCGTTGGCAGGTAATACTGCAACCTATGCGCAGGTCAGTAAGAATTTTAATGCAGACTTATTAAAGAATTTAACGGCGAAAGACTTTGAAGCTTTGAAGAAACAAATCAATGAGAAGCTTGGCAAAATCGAGAAGGCTGATTTTGTTGCTTATAATAAGGGATTTGATTTGAAAAAAGGTTATAATGGAGCAGCGGAACTGATTTACCTTGGCTCGCTCAAAGGCAGTAAGTATGCGCGTATTTCCGTAGTGTTTGTTCAGGAAAACGGTAGATCAAAGATTGCTAATTTTGTGATTGCCCCCTTAGAAGAAGCTCCGGCAAATAAGAAATAATTAAAAACTAAAAAGTAAAACAGCCAACGGCTCCTGAAACTGTCAGATGATATTGAAGACAGCTTTAATTTCAGGGGCGTTGGCTGTTTATTTTTATGAAAAATTTCAGGATGTACCGACAATATCCTTAATAAACAACGGGAACGAGATGTTGCGTTTCAAATGATGCTCAGTCGAAAAGGCATTTCTGCGCTGATTAAAGAAAGCAGGGGAAGATCTTCTTTAATAATTTGCGCAATCACATTTGTGCGGGGGTCAGGGGGCTGTACTGTAGTAAGGATCTGCAGTTCTCCTTTATATCTTCCGTAATCATCGTTATCCAACGTAACGGTACCGATTGGCAGAAGATCGGAAAGCCGGTTCCCGGATAGAACCTGAGGCCCCAGGAAAGCGCCGAGGGAATCTTTTGGGGTTTCAATGAGCAGTTTCTTCTCGTTCTTTTCCGGCGGTATCAGAATATCCTTTGTCAGTTCCCGGCTTTCTGTTGCTCTGATAGAGTCGGCGGCAGGATCCCGTCGATTAGTAAAAGGATGCGATAAGAGGTCTTTAACAGCGTTTTTTTCAGAAAGCAGGCGACAACGCAACGTAAGTGGTTCTGAGGTTTCCCACACTTTTTTTGGGGGGAGCGCTTTGCGGGAATAACGCGCATCTGCCCGAGCCAGCGTTTCAGGGTCAGCGAACCGCTCCAGTTCTTTTGTATCAGGACGATTGTCTGCAATAATCAGACAGTCACAACCGATGGCCGTCAAAATAGGGGCTGCGTCCGCCGGTGCGATATTGCGCAGACTCTCCATGGAAGGCAGGCCGGCGAAAAGTGGGCCGCGTTTGCCCGAAGTGCTGGCGACAAACGCGCCGGAATCTATTTCATGACGGTGCAGGAGGGCGTTTTGTCTTTGTATCGTTTCAGAGCTGAGTCCGGTATGTGGACGCGGATAGTAATTATGCTGCCCATCGATATGAGAAAAATCGGCCCCCGCCTTCAGTAACGAAACAAGCTGGCGCGAACGGATCGTAGAAGCATTTAACTGGACATTTATTTCCCGGCTGAAAGAGGCGATTTCCTCTGAAGAAAAACCAAAGTCAAAACGAGCGGTAGAAATGTGTAGTTTTCGCAAAACCTGAGGCGTGATTTCCGTTAGAGAGAAGTAAGCTTGTGTTAGTGGCGATACATCGGCAATCGTATCAAAACCTAAATTTTCCGCAAGTGCCAGCAGATAAGAAGTTTCTTTTTGTAAGGTGTTTTTGTCGCATTCCGGTAGTTGCAGTGAGGTAAAAAGGCGAGTGTACCCTAAAGCTGCGGCCTTTTTTAATAATTCTATGTTTTCTGTCAGAGAAGTATTTAAACCGGGGTAGATAGATATGCCTAATTTCATGTTATGGCCTCCTGTTCATATAGTTAGTATATAAATTTTACAAGAAGATCAAGTTTGTTTCACGTGAAACAAACCTGGTGAGAGGCATCGTTCCTGTTTGCTTTTGAATCATGCTTCTTCGGGAGGGTCGTCAAAGCCTATGAGCCAGGTGCAGATAAAACCTGCGACGTAGGCCGTTATTACGCCTGTTAAATAAAAAAAGATATGGTTTGTTGCAGCGGCCAACGGAAGTCCGGATATGCCTATGGTATAGGCCCCTACTTTATGAAAGGCTTGCCAGGCACCACCAAAGGCTCCGCCCAGGCATGCGCCGAGAAAAGGTTTGCCCAAGGGTAATGTTACACCGTAAATCAAAGGCTCGCCGATTCCCATAATGCCTACAGGCAAGGCGCTGAGAATAGTATGCTTCAACGCTTTATTCTTCGTTTTGCAGTAGACTGCAAAAGAGGCGCCGACCTGGCCACAGCCTGCCATTGCGACGATGGGGAGTAACGGCGTGATTCCTTGCGTGGACAACATATCAGCATGGATGGGGGTAATTCCATGATGGATGCCTGCCATCACTACCGGTAAGAAGATACCGCCCAAAGCAAATCCGGTTAATGCGCTGCCCACCTGGATGGCCCTAACGGTATAGTAACCGATTATTTCTGAAAGAAAACCGCCCAAAGGCTGGAAAACGAAAACACTGGCTAAAGCAATTATACTCAAGGTAAGAAACGGAGTTACAAATAAATCCATGATTTCCGGTATGATCCTGCGCAAATGCAGCTCCAGTTTTGCGGTTGTGATTCCTATCAAGAGCGCTGCGAAGATACCGCCACGCCCCGGTACAAGGGTCATGCCGAATAAATTGATGCCTGCCAGTCCGGGAGCGGAAAGCAATCCTGCAATGGCACCGCCTAACGCAGGCGTTCCGCCAAATTCACGGCAAGAATAAAGTCCTACGAAGGCGTTGAGAACAACAAAAATACTTCCTCCGGTCAATTTCAGGTATTGTATAAGAGGATTGGCGGCTAAATCCGGTAAAAGTTTTAATAAAAGGGCGACTGAGCCGGTTAATAAGCCACAGCCGATAAAAGCGGGGATGAGTGGGATAAAAAGGTGTCCGATTCTCCGTAAAAGTGCTTTAGCAGCTGAACTGTTGTGTTTTCTTTTTATGGCTTCATGCAATGCTTCGCCGTCGCCGAAAGCCGGTTTTTCCTGTGGATCAGAGGCTGAAGATTCTTTTAATATAGCGTTTAATGCCAAGGCTACCTGGCCGGCCTTCCCCGGTCCCAGTACGATCTGTATTTCATCCTGATTGATGAGGACGCCTCTGACACCGTCTAATTGACGGAGGTCTTCTTTCTTAAGGTTAAGCGTATTTACTTTAATACGTAAGCGGGTCATGCAGTGCTCTGCTTCCAAGATATTTGCAGGACCGATTTTATTGGCGATTGACCGGGCTAATTGTTGATTATTCATTGAGGAACTCCTCATCGTTTGCAGTTAAGTGACAGTAGTGTCTTTTTTAAAAAATTCCCGTTTTCTTTTAATTTCGTTTGTGCTGTTTCGTAATCTATATCGGCTAAATACATCAAAATTGCGGTTTTGGCATTGCCTTTTCCCTGCTTCAGAAAAAAATCCGCTGTTGCTGTATCACAGCCGGTTGCTTCAGAAACGATATTCCGGGCTCGGATTTTTAGTTTAGTGTTCGTACACTGTAAATCTACCATAAGGTTTTTATATACTTTGCCAAGCAAAATCATGCTTCCGGTAGAAAGCATATTCAAAATCAGTTTTTGGGCCGTTCCTGCTTTCATTCGGGTAGAACCGGCAATCACCTCCGGTCCGGTTATAGCTGTAAGAGATAGATCCGCGACAGAAGAAACCTCTGATTCCTGACTGCAAGTAATTGCCATAGTGTACGCTTTGACAGACCGGGCGTAATCCAAAGCGCCCAATACATAAGGGGTGCGACCGGAGGCGGTGAGGCCTACCACTACGTCCAGATTTGTAAGTTCCTTATTCTTCAGGTCATTTTCGCCGGCTTCCGGAGAATCTTCCGCGCCTTCCTGCGCCTTGAATATAGCGGGAGTTCCGCCTGCAATAATTCCCTGAATTAAATTCGGTGGCGTACTATAGGTAGGAGGGCATTCGGCTGCGTCTAAAATACCAAGACGACCCGAAGTACCGGAACCGATGTAAAATAAACGTCCGCCGTGGGACAAGTGACCGGCGATCACTGTTATTGCCCGGGCAATATCCGGCAGGATTTTTTGAATCGTTTGAGGAACAGTCTGATCTTCTTTATTGATTAAACGCACGATTTCCATAGCGGAGGCTTCATCTATGGAAATTGTACGAGAGTTGCTTTGCTCGGTGCTTAGTCTGGTTAAATCTATCATAATAAGATGCCTGCCCATCTGAATATATTTTCTCTTATTATATCGCAATTTATAACCGGAGGCAAAACGGCTGCGAGAGTAATTGCCGGAGAAAACAGGCTGTATTGAATTAGAACAGAAAGCTGCCATTAGAAAGTTTAAAAACAGCTGAGGGGAAAATCCCGAAGAAGCGACAAAAGTAAGATCTGTTACATAATAAAATGCAAATACCGGAACAAGAGGAAAAACATATTTGTCCCATTGACCGCGTTTAAAGTTTATTATATTATAGTGATACTTTATAAGAATTTGAGATTTATCTCAGTACATTGTTAACTGCGCGGTAAATATGCAGTAAATATATTGAGGAATAAGATAAGGAGAAACATAGAAAATGGGAAATAAAAATCCGTATATAAGCAAGACCCGGGCAGAAAAGATTGCGCAGCAATATCCTACGCCATTTTATTTATATGATGAAGCGGGAATTCGTAAAACGGCCCGTTTGGTAAACAAAGCCTTTAGCTGGAATAAAGGGTTTAAAGAATATTTCGCTGTGAAAGCAACGCCAAATCCTTATATTTTACAAATTCTAAAAGAAGAAGGTTGCGGCGCAGATTGTTCTTCCTATACTGAACTGGAATTAAGCCGGGCAGTGGGAATTACCGGACAAAATATTATGTTCAGCTCTAATGAAACGCCGGCAGCGGATATGCAGTTGGCGAAACAGTTGGGTGCAATTATTAACCTGGATGATTTTACGCATGTGGATTTCTTAGAAAAAGTGGCCGGTATCCCGGAGACAATTTGCTGTCGCTTTAATCCCGGCGGTCATTTCGCCATTGCTAATGGTATTATGGATAATCCTGGCGAGTCTAAATACGGTATGACAAGAGCGCAGATGGCAGAGGCTTTTCGTCTGTTGATGCGTAAAGGGGCTAAACGGTTTGGTATCCATGCTTTTCTGGCTTCCAATACGGTTACCAATGAATATTACCCCGAATTAGCGCGGCAACTGTTTACTTTGGCGGTTGGTCTGCAACAGGAAACCGGAGCGGAAATAGATTTTATTAATTTGTCAGGCGGTGTCGGCATTGCCTATCATCCGGATCAAAAGGAAAATGATATTTTGGCAATTGGCGAAGGTGTGAGAAAAGTATATGAGGAGGTTCTGGTACCTGCGGGGCTGGGGCAGGTGAAATTATTTACCGAAATGGGACGCTTTATGCTGGCTCCTTATGGTGCATTGATCACCCGCGCAATTCACGAAAAACATATTTATAAAGAATATATCGGGGTGGATGCTTGTGCAGCTAATTTAATGCGTCCTGCGATGTATGGATCCTACCATCATATTACGGTCTTAGGCAAAGAAAACGCGGTGAAGGATCACAAATATGACGTGGTAGGCGGATTGTGCGAGAATAATGATAAATTTGCTATCGACAGAATGTTGCCGGAAGTTGAAAAAGGTGACCTTTTATTCATCCATGATGCGGGAGCTCATGGGTTTTCTATGGGCTACAACTACAATGGGAAATTACGCAGTGCAGAGTTATTGCTTAGGGAAGATGGCAGTGTTAAACTGATTCGCAGAGCGGAAGAATCGAAAGATTATTTTGCAACCTTTGATTTTAGTGATGAATTCAAAGACTTAAGGTAGGACACGAAAGCAATCTTGCTGCGCTACCACAGTCTTATGCTTTGCTACGGAATAAAGTTTATAATTTTGTCGGCAGGAACGCTCTGTAAAGTAAACTTGATTTCTAAAGAGTTTTTATAATATAAAAAGGCGCTATCTGATTGTTGGTTCAGATTACGCCTTTTTTGTTTTGACAGAGCAATTTTCTTCAAGGCTCTCTTTAATTCCCTCTTTTTGCAGAGAGTCCAGCTTCAGGGTTTGTAGTTTGTCGATTGGTTTTCCGCAGGGTTTCACCTAAGTTTCGCACATCTTCAGCGGTTTCGGTTTTCGTAAGTACATAGAGGAAATCCCCGGCGTGGATCGTAGTGTTCCCATCCGGCACCAGCTGTTCTGATCCTCGTTTAATGTCTACCAGTAATGTATGTTCCGGCCAGGGAACATCTTTTACTTTTTTATTTTCTATCAGACTGCCGCTGTTGACAGGAACTTCTATAATATCGCGTTGTTCTTTTACTATCTCGGGCTCCGGCGTGGAATGACTGCGTATGGTTTTGAAAAGCAGAGCTTCATAAATCGGCTGTCCGCCTAATAATTGCGCCACAACATAGGCGATGGCAGAGGCGATGCCCAAAATCATCAGGTGAGAAAAACTGCCTGTCATCTCGCTGATTAAAACGGTACCGGTAATAGGTGCCCGTACCGAAGCAGAAAAGAAGGCAACCATTGCTAATACGATTACATTGGAAGCATGATTTACCGCAATTAATTGCATAGAGAGCATGATGTTTGCACAAATCCCGCCCATTAGAGCTCCCAGAACCAACATAGGGAGAAAAAAACCTCCGGGTACGCCGGTGCCGTAGCTGATCAAAGTAAAAATAAACTTTCCTGCAAATAATACTAAAAGGAGCCGTAAAGGAAGATCTTTCAGAGCAAGTTCGTTGACTAATTCGTTGCCGCCTCCCAACACTTGAGGGAGCAGGAAACCTAACATTCCGGCACAAAGGAGCGAAAACAGAATCTTTATATAAAGGTTTCTGAAAATCGGCAAGCCGTAAAATTTTTCTGTATTGAGCAAACTCTTATTAAATAGCACTCCGCCGATCGCCGCTATTACAGAAATCACGATTGCATAAAGCAAATGCCTGTCCAGGGGAAAAGGCGGCAGTCCGTAAAAGCTGAAAACAAAATCGCGGCCGAACAGCATGCGGGAAATAAAAGTTGCCGTAAGGGAGGCTGCCATGGCGGGCAACAATACTACTGCTGAAAAATTGCGGTGCAGCTCTTCCAGTGAAAACATAACTCCGGCCAGTGGCGCATTAAATGCGGCGGCCAGACCGGCGCTGGCGCCGCTGGTAATCAAATAACGTTCTTCCAGGCGGGTACGATTTAAAAGTCGGCTGAAACCCTGGGCGGCTACAGCGCCCAACTGGATGGAAGGCCCTTCTCGTCCTAATGACAGCCCTGCTCCCAAACCAATTACACCGCTTGTCAGTTTGACCCAGAGAATACGCAACCAATTCATACGCATAAACCCCAAGATTACGCCTTTTACCTGAGGAATACCAGAGCCGCCTGCCATGGGTTCGTATTTGGTCAATTTATATAGCAGTCCGCTGATTGCGGCAAGCGCCACAAACCAGCTAAGCGTATATGTGATTGGCAGTTGTGTTAAATTTTCGTATAAAACAAGTCTCCAGGACTCGGCCTGTGCAAGAAGATAACGGAATAAGCTGATTACAAGACCGGAAAAAACACCAACCATAATGCCTTCCCAAAAAAGTTTGAATTGGAAACTCTGCCAATTATTTAGTGAGGAATAGGTTTTCATTACCTGGGAGGCGCTATTTTTCTTATGTTGTTGATTGTACTTAGTAAGAAGAGCAGTAAAATGCTTCTCCATAAAAAATCCCCTTTGAAAAATTTCTGACTTACCGATAAAATAATATTTTTATAATGCATTTTATTATAACACTACTTTGTCGTAATTTCATAAAAATAGAGAAACTGCAGTTCCTTTCCTGATTTCCTTTGTTATAAAAAGTCGACTGCAGCTAAAACAGTTTTGCTTCGTCTTAGTGCAGCCGACCTGATTTTCCGATGTGTAGAGAACTTATGTGATGATTATACGATCAGCAGAAATATTTTTTTGAATAAAGACGTAAGTACGTTTTATTCGAGAATACCGGTTTGTTTGTCCAGAGGGATTACTTCCGTATTTTCCTTGTCAAAGCGAGGATTCAGATAGTTGACGTAAATCCAGGCCATGATGCTGCCGGCAATATTCTGCCAGCTGCTGAATAAGGCGCCTGGTACAGTAGCGCCCGGTAATGCGGCAAAATGGGTTTTGGCGAGTCCTGCTGCCAAACCGGAGTTTTGCATACCTACCTCAACAGACAGGGCAATGCATTTTTTCCAACTCATGCCTGTCGCAAGACCGGCGGCAAAACCCAAAGCGGAACCAAGCAGGTTATGCAGAAAAACAACGGCGATCACTGTACTAGAGGATGTGATGATCGCGTTGCGGCTTGCGCCTGCCAAACCGGCAATCAGTAAGGAAATGCAGAGGCAGGAAAGCGCAGGCAGATATACTTTGCCCTTTTCACAAAGTACCGGGAAATAATAACGAATCGCCACACCTAATGCAATCGGTACGATGACGATTTGAATAATGCTCCAAAACATTGCGACAGGGCTGAAATCAATTCGCTGCCCAATGATTAAATACGTAAGGAACGGTGTCATAATAGGAGAGATCAGAGTGGATACACTGGTCATGGTAACGGACAGGGCCAAATCTCCCTTGCTGATGAAAGTGATTACGTTAGAGGCTGTTCCACCGGGGCAGGTGGCTACTAGGACAACACCTACAGTCAAAGCCGGGCTGAGAGAAAACAGGGTACAAAGCAGGTAAGCTAAAAGGGGCATGATGGTGTATTGTGCCAATGCACCCAGAAAAACATCGCGGGGACGCTGCAAAATAAGAATAAAATCCTTGATCTGCATGGTGGTGCCCATACCGAACATAATAACACCCAGCATAAAACTCAGAATGCTGAAGCCGGAAATTTTACCCAGGACCCAGGTAAAGGCAGGAGGATAAGTCATACCTCCTATAAAAAACAGCAAAATAACAACGCCGAAATATTTACCTACCAGTTCACAAAGCTTTTTCATAATGCGTCTCCTCCCTGCAAATTGCAGACTTTGCCGGGAGCGGGGGCATAAAAAATGCGCACCCGTGACAGATGCGCATTGATATACACGTAGCGTCTCGTCCCGGTCATTTCAGATCCAAGCGATTTTTGACAGTTTTCAGGAAAACAAAGCAGTTGTTTCGGTAAGACTCTTTTAAAAGATATCTTCCGGTCTGCAAGTGTCCCCACGTGATAATAACAAAAAAACGAATTTAATGCAAGAGAAAATTCATCTGTAGATTTTACGATAAAAGATCATTTTGCTAAAGGCATGGTTTCAAGTCCCGGATTTTCGACTTGTACCGCGTCATAATCCGGGTCAAATTTGGGATTAAATACGTTTACATAGAGCCAGGCCAGTACGGCTCCGGAAATATTATGCCAGGCGCTGAATATAGCTCCCGGAGCTGCGGCTAAAGGCATTGCCGCAAAATGGGCTTTGGCCAGGCCGACGGCCAGACCGGAATTTTGCATACCTACCTCGATGGATAGTGCCACAGCTTTTTTCCAGCTCATCCCTGCGAAATGGGCAATCAGGAAGCCCAGGGCATAACCCAGGCAATTATGCAGAATTACTACTAAAATAATAATACTGGAAGCTGCTAAAATAGCATTGCGGCTTACGGCAATAACCCCGGCAATAATCAGAGAGATTGCGATGGAGGAAACTGCCGGAAGGTAGTCCTGTGCGACAGCGGCAAGTTTTGGCAGGAACTGTTTTACCGCTAAACCAAGAGCAATCGGGATGATAACGATTTGTACAATGGAAAAGAACATTCCTACAGGGTCAAAATTAATACGCTGGCCAATCAACAGATAGGTAATCATAGGAGTTAAAATAGGAGAAAGAAGTGTAGATACCATCGTCATAGTTACGGATAAAGCTACATCGCCTTTGCTCATAAAAGTGATCACATTGGAAGAAGTACCGCCCGGGCAAGTGCCGACCAAGACAACGCCTACGGTCAGGGCCGGGTCCAAATTAAAAAATACAGCGAGAAGATACGCTAAAAAAGGCATAACGAAATATTGTGCAATAGAGCCCAGGAATACGTCGAAAGGACGCTTTAAAATGAGTCCGAAGTCTTTTAGATTTAAGGTTGTGCCCATGCCGAACATCACGATACCCAGCATACATGCCAAAACGGATACGCCGCCCACTTTGCCTACGACCCATTTCCAATAGTCAGGGGTAGTAAGACCCAGGATCAGAAAAACAATGGCAATGATACCAAAATATTTTCCAATCGCCGCACATAAACTTTTCATGCTAAAACCTCTTTCCTAAGTAAAATACGGCGGCTTTGTGTTGCCGGGAGAAGGATGCCGCATAGCCTGATCCCGTTTCTGTATGTACAACCGCAAATAAGCAAACGTAAAATCGGCCCTGTGTAGAGTAAGGGCCGGTGTATTTTTGGTGTGTAAGGTGAATTATAAGCATAAGTTTTTTAAAATACAAGCATTTTTGTAATATTTGAAGAGAAAACCGATGAAAAAATGAAAAAATGAACGGAGATTGTAAAATATGAAACGAGAATTGTGTTATACTATTCCCAAAGGGGCTGGAGATATGAACATAATTATTGCTAAAAATATTCGGACGGAAAAAACTATCCGGAAAAGCCGTTTTATCTGTTCTTTGCAAAGGGCGGAATCAGAGGAAGAAGCAAAGTCTTTTATTAAAGATATAAAAAAAGAGTATTGGGATGCGACGCATAATTGCAGTGCTTACATTATTGATGAACAGCAGCAGCGATCCAATGATGACGGGGAACCGTCCGGCACGGCCGGTATACCTATGCTGGAAGTCTTACGTAAACAGCAGGTAGTACAGGTCGCAGCGGTTGTAACAAGATATTTTGGCGGCGTTAAGTTAGGGGCCGGAGGGTTGATACGAGCTTATTCCGGAGCTGTTGCTCAGGCTCTTGCAGAGGCAGGGCTTGCGAAAAAAGTAAAATCTGGCCTCTATGTGTATAAATGCAGCAATCTCGCTGCAGGGAAATTGCAAAATTTACTTTACCGTCAATCTTTATTTACGCTTGTTTCTGTTGAATATGGAAATGAAGTTGCGTTTACGTTGCAAATGGAGGAGGAAAACCTGTCGGCAGCACAGGCGTGGTTGACAGATGCTTTGCAAAAACAAACGGAACTGCAGAAAGTCGGAGAGACGTTTAAAGAGGTATTGTTAAGGTAAAATGCTTGACGTGTATGTTATAATAAAAACGATAGACAGATATTTAAAAACATATCTTTGTCTGTCAATTATAAGTTTGTATTGAGAAGTGTCTATGGGATTGGGTGCTCGCGAATCGCGGGCACCCTGTTTCTGTTTTTAGAGATAATTGTTTATATAGGCACATGCTCATATAAAAAGAAAAGGAGAAAAAGCATGTTAAGAAAAGTACTTTGTTTGGTATTGAGCGTTTTCTGCGTTGTAGCCTTTGTGGGCTGTGGGGGAAGTCCGCGTCTTCGACAAAAGAGAAAAAACTGGAAGTGATGGCCAGCTTTTACCCCATCGCAGAATTTACCCGTCAGGTGGGCGGAAGCCATGTGACGGTGAATACCATGATTCCTGATGGTGTGGAACCCCACGATTGGGAACCGACAGCGAAAGATATAGAAAAATTGGGAAAATCCGCTATTTTCTTTTATAATGGTGGTGTGGAGCCCTGGGCCGAAAAGGCAATCGCTGCACTGGGGGAGAAAAAGATCACCGGTGTGGAGGTCGCTCATAGCTTGATGACCGAAATATTCCATGAAGAGCACGAGGAAGATTCGGATCATCACGATGCGAAAGAACAGCATGAAGAAAAGATGCATCATGATGCTGAGGATAAGCATGACGCAAAAGACCGGCACGAAGAAAAAGAACACCGGGAAGATAAAGCGACTTCTGCCGGACACCATCATCAGCATAATGGGCAGGATCCCCATGTATGGGTCAGTCCTAAACAGGCAATGGAAGAGGTAAAAATTATCGCTGTGGAATTAGGTAAAAAAGATCCGGCTCATAAAGCGGATTATGATAAAAATGCCGAAGCATATCTAAAAAAATTGTCTGATCTGGATAAACAACTGCAAGACCTGGGGAAAGTGGCTAAACGCAAAGAATTTGTAACAACGCATGCGGCCTTCAGCTATCTGGCCAAGGACTATGGCTTTACACAGCTTTCTATAATGGGCTTGAGTCCGGATGCGGAACCGGCGCCGAAAGATATGACAAACCTGGTTAATTTAATCAGAGAAAAAGGTATTAAGGTCGTATTTTTTGAGACCCTGGTTTCTCCGAAAGTTGCGCAGACAATTGCGAAAACGGCAGGAGTTTCCACCCTGGTATTGAATCCTTTGGAAGGCTTGACCGCTGAAGAAAAGAAGGCCGGAGCCGATTATATCAGTGTGATGCAGGAAAATATCAACAATCTGAAAAAGGCATTGGCAGAGTAGTTCCGGCCTAAAATAATGCTGTCAGAAAAGACATAAAAGAAAGCAGGGAGAATATCATGCAGTTAGTCGCTCTTAAAAATCTGGGTTTCAGCTTTGGTGAAGGTTGGATTTTTCGCAATTTAAATCTGGAAATACAACAAGGCGATTTTATTGCAGTCATTGGGGCGAACGGAGCGGGGAAAAGTACGTTGTTACGCGTTATCGCCCACATCCTCCCGGCTACAGAAGGAGACGTTTTTTTGTTTGGGGAATCTTTACAGAGGTTTAGAAACTGGAAGAAGATAGGTTATGTACCGCAAAATCCGGCGCGGCAGCAAAATAGTTTTCCCATCAGCGTACGAGAAGTCGTTCAATTAGGAAGATTGGATGGCAGCAGCGTTTTTAAGCGTTTTAACAGTGACGATCACAGAGCGGTTGATGAGATTATGCAGAAGTTTGGTTTGGAAGAGTTCTCGCACCGAAAGGTGGGGGAACTTTCCGGTGGGCAGCAACAACGCGTGTTTCTGGCTCGGGCAATGGTTAACGATCCGGACATTTTGTTGTTGGATGAACCGGCCACCGGTGTGGATACAGATGCAAAAGCTGTCCTCTACCAGATGCTTGGGAAATTGAATCAGCAGGGCAAAACAATTATTATGGTGTCTCATGATCTGGATCTGGCAGATCAGTATGCCAGGAAAGCGTTATGTCTTGACCAGGGGTTATGTTTTTGGGGTAATATGCATGATGCGCTGAAGCATCGGCATAAGCATGGTTATTTTTATTAAAAAAGCCCTGAGAAAAGAGCTTTTCCACGCTGTTATTCGAAAGCGGAACTCGATTTGGAATTAAATTTTTGTAAGTGAATCTTAGTGCAGAGAAAATGAAGAAACACCTCGGACAAAGTGTAAGGCTGGTTATTTGCAGTAAGTTTTGCAATACGTAAAGAGAAAGAGTGCGAATGGTGGAAATTTTCCTGATGGATTTTATGCAGCGAGCCTGGTTGGCAGGCCTTATTATGGCTGTAATCTGCCCCCTCATCGGCAGTTTTCTGGTCTTACGCCATCAGTCTATGATCGGAGACGGATTAGGGCATATTGCTTTTGCCGGGGTAGCGGGGGGGGCTTTATTAGGGACACAGCCTGTTCTTTCCGCGGCGGCGGTTACTGTAATCGGCGCAGTTTTAATTGAAAAGGTCCGGACCCGACTGCACGACTATGCGGACATGATCCTTGCGCTCTTTTTTTATGCGGGAATGGGATTTGCAGTGATATTCACCAGTTTGAATCATAGCGGCAGTTTTAATCTGAGCAGCTTTTTATTTGGTAGTTTGATGACAATCTCGCAAGCGGATCTATATATTGTGGCCGCACTGGGCATCTTTATTATTATTTTTATTCTTGCCTTATACAGACCGCTGCAATATTTGGCTTATGACGAGGTGTCGGCCAAAGTGGCCGGGCTTCCGGCAGACACCTTGAACTTGTGGCTCAGTGTGTTGACCGCCTTAACTGTTGCGCTTTCCATGCGCGTGGTAGGGATTTTATTAGTTTCTGCCATGATGGTGATTCCTGTGGCGTGTGCCTTACAATGGTCCCGCAGCTTTTCCGGAACGATGCTGAGGGGCGTTGGCTTTGCTTTATTTTCTGTGACTCTGGGGATGTTTTTGTCTTATGAGCTTAACCTGGCTCCGGGAGGGACCATCGTATTGGTAGGTGCCGGTTGCTTTCTTTTCAGTATGCTATATACTATAAACAAGAAGTAAGAAGGATGGTGCTGCCCTATGCGAGCAGATTTACATATTCATACCACCGCCTCTGACGGCACATGGGGGCCGGCTGAACTTGTCAGCAAGGTTCAAACTGCCGGTATAGAGGTGTTTGCTGTTTCTGACCATGATCATACGGGTAATGTGGCTGAAACCGGACGTATCGCAAAAAATGCCGGGCTTGTTTTTTTGCCGGCCGTCGAATTAAACTCTACAAAAGACGGGCATAATTATCATATTTTGGGTTATGGGATTGATACAGCCAACGCAGTTTTACAGGAGCTGTGCTCGCACAATCGTGAGTTGCTGGAGCAAAAGGATAATGACAGCATTCACATGTTGGTAAAGCGGGGCTGGCCGGTTTCTATGGAAGAGTTCAAAGAGTACCGTTACGATCGTCGGCGAGGTGGTTGGAGAGCGTTGGCTTATTTGCAGGACAAAGGGCTTTGCGGTGATGTAGCAGATTTTTTTACGCGGATTTTTACGGCAGAGAATAATTTAGGCTTTCCGGAATTCCCTTCTGTGGGAGAAGTTGTTCGGGTCGTTCATCAGGCCGGGGGACTTGCGCTTTGCGCTCATATTGCCAGTGACTTTCATGGTGCCGGCCTGCAGGAATGTTTGCCGCGCTTATTAGATGAAGAATTGGATGGTTTTGAGTGTTATCACTCTGGTCATAAAACAAGCGACAGCAACTTGTTGGCGCATTACTGTCAGCGTCATGGTTTATGTATTTCTGGTGGCAGCGATTGTCATGGCTCTTTTGTTGCTGCACGTCATTTAGGCGAGCCACTGATCGATACTTCGATGCTGTATCTTCCGGGGTTACTATCTTGCCATTAAACCCCAGGCTTGTTGTAAATATGACCTAGATATGGTGAAAAAGGCAGGCGGAAAGCCTTTTTTAACTGATTGTAATACGTTATATGTAGGCACTAGAAAAAATGCTCTGGAACATTTGGATACTGCCTATGAGAATGGCTTTAATCCTTTTTGTACCGGTTGCCAGACGCTCATTGCAGATGGTCTGAGAGGTAATGACGAAGCGTTGCTGCCGGTTCCCAATGGCGAGCTGGTGAAAGAAGCAAAAGTAGGTAAGGCACTGGCGGATGCGGATGTGATCATTTCCCTGACTCACTTTAAGGGCCATGAAATGGCAGGTTTTGGCGGTGCTATTAAAAATATAGGCATGGGTGGTGGAAGCCGTGCCGGTAAGATGGATCAACATAGTAATGGCAAAGTACAGGCCAATCAGGGAAAGTGCGTCGGTTGTGGACGCTGCGTTGCCATTTGTGCACAGGATGCACCCAGTATCACCAATAAGAAAAGTCATATTGACCAAAGTAAATGCGTGGGTTGCGGTCGTTGTCTGGCGACTTGCCCTACAGATGCCATTGCGCCGGTAAGTTGGGATGCAGGTGCGGTATTTAATCGTAAAATGGCTGAATATGCGGCGGCAATTGTAGCAGGAAGCCACAGTTCCATGTCAGTCTGATTGTGGATGTATCGCCGAATTGTGATTGCCATGCGGAAAATGATATCCCGATTGTACCGGATATCGGCATGCTGTGTTCAGAGGATATGGTAGCATTAGACCAGGCTTGTGCGGACTTAGTTAATGCGGCGGAACCGGTCAAAGGATCGCAGTTGGATAAAAATCTTAAAAAAATTGCAAATAAGGTGGCAAAAAAAGACTATTTTACGATTACAACTCCCGAATCCGACTGGGAGAATTGTTTGGCCCATGGGGAAAAAATCGGTTTAGGCACCCGGGAATATGAACTGATAAAATAAGCGCTATCGCAGTAGACATAGTATTGTAATAGCGAAGCGCATGATTGGGACAGAGTAAGGGCTTATGATAAATAACTATGAAAAGGGACTCCGTTTATCTATGAACGGAGTCCCTTTTATGACTATTGCCGCAAAATACCTGTTCCGGCTGAAGCTTATTTGATTTTATTTAAATTACGCCATCCTTTAGAAAAAAAATACAATAAGACAACAAAGTAAATAAACGTGCCGGATAATGTGCGAGTAGAAAACCAGAGCGGAAATAGAAAAAAGGTCAACAGCAAAATAAATAAGCGTAATAAAAACGGAACTGAAAGTAAAAAATCCCACCCTGTTTTTCTGTAAGCGTTGAGAATATAAGACATGGCAAAAAGGCTCTGACGTGAAGCAAAGATGCCAAAGAAAAAACCGCTTATGATAAACAGGACCAGATTTATGATTGCATTAAAGTCAGAAAAGTTGAAAACCGTATTCACAGCAAAACCTCCGTAGCGGGACTAGTTACATTATAACGTGCAAGCAGTTGCAGAACAATATGCGGCAGAAAAACATGCAAGGAAAATAAAAAAGGGAAATAAAAGTAAAGGAAGAGACATAATTATGTTGCGAATTTATGCTAAAATAGTAACTATACAAAGGTGTTTTTAGAGAATGAAAAAATATATTTTCCGCAGGTGCCCATCCCAACTGAGAAGATGGAAATATCGTTTAGCCATTTTTGAAATAAAACGGGAATGGAAAGTATTGCGTGCGTAAAAGAGGATGAAAAAATGAAATTTGCACTGGAAGGAATAAAGGTAATTGATTTTTCAAAATGGCTGCCGGGTCAATATTGCGGTATGATGCTGGCTGATTACGGCGCCGACGTTATAAAAGTTGAGAATGTTCACGGGGATCCTAATCGTTTGTTCAGTCCCTGCCTGGCGCCCACCATGAGCAGTTGGAACCTGGCTTTAAATCGAAATAAGAAAGGGCTTTCTGTGAATTTAAAAACGCAGGAAGGAAAGGAAATTCTGCTTCGCCTTTTACGAAGATCGGATGTGTTTCTGGAAGGTTTTCGCCCCGGCTTTTTGGCGACGATGGGCTTGGATTATGAAAGCATAAAAAAGGAAAACCCCGGACTGATTTATTGTTCTATCACAGGGTTTGGCCAAGTGGGCAATAATCGTTGGCGGCCGTCCCATGATTTGAATATAGTTGGTTTATCGGGGTTGGCCTGGGGACAGGGCGAGGCTCCGCCGGCAGTTACGGAAACCCAGGTATCCGCATTAGGAGGCAGTTTAAATGCGGCAATGGCCATAGCAATGGCCTTGTATTCCCGCGCAAAAACGGGGAAAGGGCAATATATTGATGTGAGTTTGTATAGTGCGGCGTTAAGTATGCAGACCGTGTCGATCGCGTCCGTTCTGGGCTGTCGTGTTACACAGGAAAAACCTTTTGGCAGGTGTGCGCATTATTATAATATCTACCGTACCAAAGATCAGAAATATATTAGCGTAGGAACAATAGAACCAAAATTTTGGGCGCGCTTTTGTGACATGATCGGTAAACCGGAGTTTAAAGAGCGGCAGTATGATTTTGCAAATACAAAAGAAATTACAGAAGAAATACAAAAAGTAATTGCTGGCAAAACCCGGGCGGAGTGGGAAGATCTGTCTGCACAGGGGGAATTTTGTGTCACACCGGTTTTGAACGTAGAGGAGGCACTGGAAAGCGATATACTGACCGCAAGTCATATGTTAGAGGATAGGCAAGAAGATCTTGGCAGAGTAAGCTATTTAAGACCGGCTGTACAAATGTCTGCAACACCCGGCAATATTCGTTCACGCGCCCCTTATATAGGTGAGCATAATATGGCGATTTTACAAGAATTGGGTTATAGCAGGGAAGAAGTATCTTCCTTCAAAAAGCAAGGCATTATTTAATCGAAGGAGTTTCACGTGAAACATTTTTTAAGAATCATATTTACGCTGATCTGTTTTATCATTTCCTGCCTTCCCGTATCAACTGCACAGGCCGGGCTTATAGGGCAAAAACAGGAATCTGAGATGGGGAAGGCTGCAGCAGAGCAATTAGAGGCGCGCTACGGCTTATATCAGGATTCTGCGACCGAAGAACGAATCAACCGTATCGGGCAAAGTCTGGCCGCTGTTTGCGGACGCAAGGATATAAACTATACCTTCAAAGTGCTGAATACGGAAGAAATCAATGCGCTTGCATGCCCGGGCGGTTATATATATGTTTTTAAGGGTCTGCTGGATTATATGCCCAGCGATGCGGAACTGGCTGGCGTGCTGGGGCACGAGATAGGGCACGTAGTCAAACGTCATACAGTGAAACAGATAGAAAAAAATATGTGGACACAGCTTGCCGCTATTCTGGCCGGCATTGCCTCGGGAAATGGGGATGTGTTGGCGATGGGCATGGTGGTAAGTGATGCATTGGCAGCAGGTTATAGCCGGGCCGATGAAACGCAGGCAGATCAGGAAGGATTTACGTATACTGTAAGAGCGGGGTATAGTCCCTATGCGATGCTGGTCACTCTGAATAAGCTGGAAGAATTAAGCCGTCAATACGGAAATCCCGGATGGGGGTTGTTTGATAGTCATCCGGAGCCGGAACAGCGGGTAAAAAAGATAAAAAAAATGCTGGAGTCCTTAAATATTTCACCGGAACCGGATATCAAGGCGGACGGGTCTGTCACCGTGAAGGAAACATTCTCCGGAACGGATTGGGAATTTAAGATCCTTGGTCCGGGTAGTGGGAACAAACCTGAATACCGAGCGGAATTATTAGCCGGAGCCCTGTATCAGGTAAAACAAAAAGGGAAGGTCATGCCGTCTCATTTTATTGTGTATGATGCAGGAGATAAAGCCACAATTTATTATGAGGATATGCAGATACTGACGGTGTATCAAGAGGAGAGCGCCGCTTTTAATGGAACGGGAGCCTATGCAAATTATTGTGCGGCATTGTTTCGCGACTGGGCTGAAAGGGTGAATAAAGCACATTCGTTTTAAGAACGCAGCATGCGGTCATAAAACCGGAATTTATCTTTTTGACAGTGAATATTTTTGGAATTTGATGTACAATAAATACACAAGTAGTATTGTATTGAGAAATAAGTCAGGTGGGAAAGAGGTGTAAATATGGGGAAAAATCGTTTTGGGAAAAAAGCGACAGCCTTAGTTCTGGCAGGAGTCTGCGGTATGACGATGGGACTGACCGCCTTGCCGGTACCTTTTGCGGAAGCTGCCCTAGGTGGTGTTTTAGGGACGGTTGTACAAGATGCTTTGTCCTATAAAGAGGTCGAGGAAGCGATTCACTACTATAACAATACGGAACCGGGACGGCAGGCATTGCTCCAATCTTTTAAAAAGAAACTCAAAGTTTCAGAAAATGGCTATTTACATAATCGTGTAGATAATATCGTGTCACGTCTGAGTTCAAGTATTGCTTTATCGGACCCCTCAATTAATAAAAAACCCTATATCTATTTTGTGAATCAAGAAAAATCGTTTAACGCTTTTTGCAGCATGGGGCATGTAATGAGTGTGAATGAAGGGTTGTTCACCATGACGGACAATGAGGATGAGTTGGCTGCTGTTATTGCTCATGAAATGGGTCACGGACAAAAAGACCATATGGCCAAATCCATCCGCAAAAAAATGGTTATTGAAATGGGAGCCGGAGTTTTGTCATCAGCCATGGGAGCAAGCACATTTTCTAATTTTGCTTTAGACTTAGCCGTGAATCAAATCGACAATGTAGTGATTGGCAAAAAGGATGAATGGCAGGCAGATAATCTGGCTTTTGATTATTTGCTCGGTGCCGGCTATAATCCCGGGGCTACGGTAGCGTTATGGCAACGGGTGGAAGATAAGTATGGTGCATCCAAGTCCAGCTTTGTCGGGGAAATTTTTTCTCCCAGCGACCATCCCACCCATAAACAACGCAAAGAAAACTATATGAAGCGTGTTTCAGCTTTAGGCAATAATCGTGTGACTGCCGCAGGCGGAACGGTTAAAGTGAACGGCAAATCGTTTGTTACTCCGGTTCGTGCTGAAGATATGAGCGGAGCTGAACGCTCTTACTTCGTTCAGGGAAACCTGGCAGCGGCTTATCATAATGGGCACAGCGCACAAAGCGCCTATGTCTCAGGCAATACGGTTATGTTGGGGGCACAACCTATTATGACTTGCTATGCCGGTGATACTTCGGCTTATGAATTGGCCGAAAGATTAAATGCTATAAAATAACCATATATAACGGGGCACACACAAAGGAGGCGAAATATTTTGGAAAATAAACTTTGGCGGATGCTTAAGGAGTTGAAATCAGAACAATTTGTTTGGGTGGAACTGTCCCATTCTCTGAATAACGAGAGCCCGGTCTGGAGCGGGATGCCTGAGGGGGTAGTCAAGTTAGGAGAAACAGTGTTTGATTGGGGGAATCCGATGTTGGAGTGCTTGATTCAAACCTTTAAGTTTCCCGGGCAGTTTGGAACCCACGTGGATTTTCCGGGACATTTTGCTAAAGGCGCCAAACTTTCAGAAGCGTATGGCGCAAATGAACTCCTATTCCCTTTGGTAGTAATTGATATCACTGGAAAAGTTAAAGATAATGTGGATTATGCAGTGACTGTGGCAGATATCAAGGAATATGAAGAACATTATGGCGTTATTCCGGAAGGCGCTTTTGTAGCGTTGCGTACCGATTGGTATAAACGCTGGCCGGATATGGAAAAACTGGCTAATGCAGATGCCGACGGCAACGAGCACTGTCCCGGCTGGTCTAATGAAGCGCTTGCATACATTTATGAAATACGGAAAGCTGCAGCCAATGGGCATGAAACTTTGGATACCGATGCCAGCTGTCTGGCAACGGCGGCGGGAGATTTGGCCTGTGAACGCTACGTTTTAAAAAATGGACATCTTCAGGTCGAAGTGATGAAAAACCTGGATAAAGTGGCTCCGTCCGGCGCCATTTTACTATTGTCCTGGCCTCGCATTGAGGGGGCAACCGGTTTGCCGGCAAGGGTGTATGCCATTTCGCCAAAAGTTTGATTTTTATGATTATACAGGGCCTGATATAAATAAAACATAAAGAAAAATTCTGTAATTGATTTTTATTATTCTATTAAAATAAATTTAATAGAATAATAAAAATTTTAGATAAAAACGGGAAAAATATGATAAAATAAAAAACAGATATAGATATTGAACATGTGGAAAAGTAGTTTTTTTAAGGGCTTATGGGTATCTAAAAGTAATTTGTAACACCGTTTCTTCCAGCTTGGAAACATTGTAAGGTACATAATTAGGCGGAAAGGAGCTAAGGTAATGAAGTGGAAAAAGAACCGAAGGCTGCACGTTCTCCTCTTTCTGTTAGTTGTATTTTCCCTGACGGTTCTTTCGGTTGCCATGGCGTTTGCAGCGACTGAGGATAAGAAAGATGTGACCTGTGGTACGTTTTGGCCGCCGGAGGAAGGCTACTATGTACGTCGCAACTCCTCCGGTATTGTAAACGGTATGATGAATGTCATTGTACCGGGGAAATATCCACCTTTGATCGGGATACAGATTTTTAACGCTGAGGATAACAAAGATACCAAAACGGGCAAATTGATCCAGGCAGATTCGCTCCCTTATAATTACGGTGTCTGGTTTGGGGGGACGATTCAGCCTGCGCAGGCAATCTTCGCTACTCGTATGGTTCAGGGAGCCTATACAAAAACATTTTCCTTACATGGAGATGTAACCCAAACAATTCCGTTGGGAAATCTTCCCAACTATAAGGCGCAACTTTGTTACAATCGTATTATATTGTCGTCTTTTCCCGGAGTACCTTTTGTTCCTGATGTTGCGGGCGAATATATACGGGAAGATGTGATGCATGCGGCCTCTCCGGATGTATATATGGCAGTGGCCCTACTGGAAATGTTGCCGTTTTCTGACACGCAGTTGGAATTTTGGTCTGGCAATTATGAGATGCAACTTGCTGAGTTGGTTCATAATAGTGGAATATTTGATGTGTATCCTCAGTTGGGGAATATCGGACCGGGATTTGAAATTAAAGTGTTACGCAAAGATACGGGAAAACTGCATTATAGTTTTGTTATAAAAGATAACTTGAAAGAGGTTTATCGGGTGGCGCCAGATGGAAGCGCTGTCCTCATTTATAATATAAATGGAGCAAAAGGCTAAAGAAACGGAGGCGGTGTTCTATGAAAAATCTGTGGAAAAAGATTTACGGCGGACTTGTAGTGTCTTTTTTACTTTTAACCTTGCCACTTTCGGTATGGGCAGAAAAAGTCATTATTTTGCACACGAATGATATTCATTGTGGGGTGGAAGATAATATTGGCCTTGCTAAAGTAGCACAATATAAAAAAGACTTATTAAAAGAAACTCCTTATGTTGCTTTGGTGGATGCGGGAGATGCTGTGCAAGGTGCTCCGGTGGGAAAGCTTTCTGGTGGAATGTCTGTTGTTAAGATGATGAATGCAGCAGGTTATGATTTTCTGATCCCCGGCAATCATGAATTTGATTATGGGATGGAACAATTTTTTAAACTGGCAAAAAAACAAAAAACAGGTTATTATTCGGCAAATTTCGTAAATTTGCCAACGAATAAATTAGTCCTTCCACCGTATAAGATGATGACATTCGGTAAGAAAAAAATTGCTTTTTTGGGAGCCACAACACCCAGTACCTTTATCAATTCTACCCCGCAGTTTTTCCAAAATGAAAAGGGACAGTTTATTTATGGTTTTTGCGAAGATAAAGAAGGAACTAAATTATATAACCAGTTGCAAAAATATATTGACCAGGCAAGAGGTGAGGGCGCGGACTACGTGGTTTTAGTGGCCCATTTGGGAAGCGATGGTTCCATTCCTGTCTGGAGCAGCGAAGCGGTGATAAAAAATACGACTGGTATAGATGTTCTGATAGATGGACATTCCCATGAATTGTATGAACGGGAAGTATTTAATAAAAAGGGAGAAAAAGTATTGTTAGCACAGACCGGTACCAAAATGAAGAGTGTCGGCAAAGTGGAGATCAATGATAATGGTCAAATCACGGCTACTTTAATAAAAGAGCTTAAAGACGCAGATCCTGGGGTTCTTAAAGTAATTGCCAAAGAAAATAAGCGGTTTGAAAAGATTTTAAATAATCCTATGAGCGAGACTTTGGTAGATTTGACAATTGATGACCCTGTTACCGGTGAGCGAAGGATCCGTAATGGGGAAACAAATTTGGGGGACTTAGTCGCTGATGCCTATCGCAATGTATTAAAGACGGATGTTGCAATGATTAACGGCGGCGGTATTCGTGTAAACTTAGCTAAAGGTACACTTACTTATAATGATCTTTTGGCAGCATTCCCCTTTGGCAATATGTGTGCTGTTGTTGATTGTACCGGGCAACAGATATTGGATGCCTTGGAAATGGGAGCGGCTAATTATCCGGAAGAAAATGGGGGATTTTTCCATGTTTCCGGATTGACCTATACCATAGACAGCAAAATTCCTTCCACTGTAAAAATGGACGATAAAGGAAACTTTGTAAGCGTTGCAGGGGCAAGACGAGTAAAAGACGTTATGGTGAATGGCCAGCCGCTGGACCCGCAAGGAGATTACACGGTAGGCGGCATTACTTATATTCTGAAGAGTGGCGGCAACGGGATGACAATGTTCCGTGATGCAGTATTGCTGTCCGATGGCGATATTTCTGATGTGGATGCCATTACTGAGTTTATCAAAACGCACCTTAACGGCAAGGTAAAAGAAGGCTATGAAAAACCGGAAGGACAGGGCAGAATAAAAATACTGCAATAAGTTGAAAATTTTGCGATAAACTGTATCAACAATACTAGCTGGTAATGCTTATAATGGATGTTTTGACGAATTAAAAAGAATATATATTAAAAAAGCTTTCTTTATGGTAAAATGAAAGACAGAAGGAAGGGGCGAGAGCAAGCCTGTCTAAGCGATCAGGTCCCTTAAATTTAGAGGAAAATGAAGGAGGTCTGCCACTATGGGATTAATCAAAGCAGGTATGGGCGCAATTGGCGGCGTGTTAGCCGACCAATGGAAAGAGTATTTTTACTGTGAAAGTCTGACGCCGGATGTTCTGATGGCAAAAGGACAGAAAAGGACCAGTTCACGAGGACGCAGTTCTAATACCAGCGCCGAAGATAATATTATTTCTAACGGTTCCGTTATCGCCGTAAACAATGGGCAGTGCATGATGATTGTAGAGCAAGGTAAGGTTGTCGAACTGTGTGCCGAGCCCGGTGAATTTACATATGATAAATCAACCGAACCTACTATTTTTACCGGTGATTTGAAAGAAAGCGTTGTAGATGTATTTAAACGCGTTGGCAAACGTTTTACTTTTGGCGGCGATACCGGCAAGGATCAACGGGTGTATTACTTTAATACCAAAGAAATCATTGGTAATAAATACGGTACTCCCAGTGAGGTTCCTTTTAAAACTGTGGATGAGGGAACCGGTTTGAAGCTGACAGTTCGTATTCGCTGCTTTGGTGAGTACAGTTACAAAATTGTTGATCCGATCTTGTTCTATACGAACGTAGCCGGCAATGCCGGAGATGAGTATCTTCGCAGCCAGATTGACAGTCAGTTGAAATCAGAATTGCTGACTGCTTTGCAGCCGGCCTTTGCAAAGATTTCCGCCATGAAGATCGACTATACGGAACTGCCGGGGAGAACCTATGAATTAGCAGATGCGTTGAACAGCGTTCTTTCGGCGAAATGGAGAGAGCTGCGCGGCATCGAGGTTGTTTCCTTCGGTGTGAACAGCGTTAAGGCGAATGAAGAAGACGAAGCGAAGATTCAGAAAATCCAGATGGGTATGGCAATGTCCAATCCCGCTATGGGTGCCGGTGTCCTGGTTGATGCGCAGGCTGATGCAATGAAAATTGCGGCGGCTAATGAAGGCGGTATGGGAGCTGCGTTTGGTTTCATGGGTATGAACATGGCGGGTGCAGCCGGCGGCATGAATACCGGTAATTTATACGGTATGGCCCAACAGCAACAACAGCAGGCTCCTGTTCAGAGTGCTCCGCCTCCGGCAGCACCACCGGCAGCGCCTCAGGCCCCGGCAGGTTGGACTTGCGAATGCGGTCAGAGCGGTAATACCGGTAAGTTCTGCGGCAATTGCGGTAAGACGAAGCCGGAACCCCAGGACTGGACCTGTGAATGCGGGACTCATAATACCGGTAAATTCTGTGGAAACTGTGGTAAACCGAAACCGGCTGCGCAGGACTGGACCTGTGAATGCGGGACTCATAATGCCAGCGGTAAATTCTGCGGTAATTGTGGTAAACCAAGACCTTGAGTTGTGAAGCTTTAATAAATACTGGGCGCGCCTGCCGTCTGCTTTTGCAGGCTGGCAGTGTGCGTTTTATTCAATCTTTAGTGAGAGGTGATGACGATGGCAGATACCTCTGTCGGCTACAAATGTCCTAATTGCAGTGCCCCGCTAACCTATCAACCGCATCAGGATAAAGTAACCTGTGAATATTGTGGTACCGAACTTAAAATCAAGGCGTTAGAAGAATTATTTGCCAAACAAGAAGAGCGGGCGGCAAAGGCACAGGCAGCAAAAGAATCGAAATGGGATACAAAGAATGCGGGCAGCGAATGGAGCGAAGAAGAAGCCGCTTGTTTGAAGACTTTTTGCTGTTCATCCTGCGGTGCGGAGCTGGTATGTGATGAAAACACGATGGCGACAGAATGTTGCTATTGCGGTAATCCAACCATGTTGCCAGCCCGTTTTACCAATACATTGAAACCGGATTATGTAATTCCGTTTAAATTGACTAAAGAAGAGGCCGTAGCGGCGCTGAAAGAATTCTATAAGGGTAAATATCTGTTGCCATCTGCCTTTACCGCCAACAACAGGGTGGAAGATATCCAACCCATGTATGTTCCTTATTGGCTGTTTGATTCTGATATTTCTGCGACGGCCACATTCCGGGCGGAAAATGACTTGGCAATCGATACGCCGGATGCTACGATTGTTGAGACCAGCGTGTATGATGTGGAACGCAGCGGCGTGATGTCTTTTGAACGCATTCCCGTTGATGGAAGCGAAAAGATGGATGATACCTATATGGAAAGCGTGGAGCCTTTTGATTACAGCCAGATGGTTCCTTTTAGCGCCGGTTACCTGACAGGGTATCTGGCGGATAAGTATGATGTGGACGCAGAGAAATGCGCGCCTCGTGCCGATCAACGCGTCAATGACAGTGTAGTCCCGGTATTGCAGGAGACCGTACAGGGCTATTTGCGGTGTCAGGTGTCGGATTGTTCTGTTATTAAGGATACCGGCAGCGTTAAGTATGCGTTGGCTCCTGTATGGATACTGACTACCCGTTATCAAAACAAGCCCTATACATTTATGATGAATGGACAAACAGGGAAAATGGTGGGAAGCTTGCCGGTTGACAAACAAAAAGCAATTCTGTACCCGGGGATTATTTTCCTGGTACTTTTGCCCATCTTGTATTTCGCTGTGAAATCTTTATTGGTGTGAGGGGAGGGGGAGATAATGATGAAAAAAATATTCTTGCTGGTGACCCTCCTGACCGCTTTGCTGGGGCTTTCAGGGCTATTCGATCAATCAGGAACCGCCTATGCGGCTACAGCGGTAAAACAACAGCCCAGTCTTGTTGATGCGGCAAATGTCTTACAGCCTGTGGACAAACAAAAAATACTGTCTTTAATTCGTCAAATCGAACAAAAACATAAAATTCGAGTGGCAGTCCTGACTGTTTCCGGTACACAGGGTATGGACATAAAAGATTATGCGAATGGCATTCTGGATGGTTATTATCAGGATGGAGAAAAAGGGAATATGGTAATGATCCTTGATGTGGGAAGCCGTCGGTGGCAAATTGCCACGGATCCTAAAATGAGAAAGATGATTACTGATGAGCGAGGGATTCCCAAGTTAAAAGAGTCTTTTATAGATGCGCTGAAAAAAGGTGATTATGCAAAGGCCTTTACTAATTATGCGACTACCACTGATTTTTTAGTGAACTATTATGCGAAAGAAGGAGAGGCCTATGATCCTTCTAAAGAGTTTAGCGGTGGTGCACTGGCCGGCGGTGGCGCCATTGCATTGGGTATTGCTGCGTTGATTCGCAAAGTATTAATGGGACAGATGAGTAATGTTCAGCCGGCATCAGATGCTTCCGCTTATTTAAACAAAGAAAGTTTTGGTTTAACCGACAGTAACGATACATACTTATATACTACAACTGCGGTGATACCCAAAAAGAAAGAAAATAGTGGCGGCAGCAGCAGTGGCGGCAGTAGCGGCGGTAATGGCGGCGGAGGCGGAAGCTTCTAAGTAAACAGGGTGTGAGGACGGAACCTCTATAAAATGGAAAGAAGGCCGGAAGCATTTACGCTTCCGGCCTTCTTTTTATAGTGATTACATAAAATTATCCCGTTACTCTGCTTTTACAATTTTTGCGTCAATGGCATTCTTTTTTACGGAGGCGATACCGTTCATGCAGCTTTTGATTGCTTTATAACCTTCGCCAACAGCGATAATCTGTCCGTTTGTAGCTTTTAAACGGAAACGGAATTCGCCGGCCTTATCAGCATAAACTTCGAATTTCGGATTTTTTTCTACTTTAAAATCCTTTACGGTCTGATTTTCTACTGCGGCGACAGGCGCGTTTTTCTGAACGCTGGCAATACCGTTTTTGCAGCCAGAAGCAGTTTTGTAAACCTGGGATGCAACAATGGTTTCACCGTTAGCGGCGACTAAGTTAAAACGGAAACCTGCTTTTGATTCTTTGATAACGAATTTTCCCATAGAAATTACCTCCTTAAATTATGTAAACCCATAATTAAGCTACCTTACGTTCAATTTAGCACGAATTTTACAAAAATTCAAGCGGTAAAAAATTATTTTGAAAATCATTTTACTATGGGACTTTTATTCCGTTCTTTTACCGGGCTTATTTCTCCGGATTGTAAAAGTAAAGCCGACAACATCCTTGTTTCTGCAAAATGTCGCCAGCTAAAAGGTTAAAGATTAAAGTAAGGTTTTACGAAGTACAGCGGGGTTTTTGGGAGAGAGGGAAGAAAAAGGAATATCGAATACAGTGAAAGCACCTTTTTTCCCTTCTTTAAAATGAAGACGATACATTGCTCTCGCAAAAGCTGTTAATATACTGGATGTAAATTGAGGGTTACTGTCCAGTTTTAAAGAAAATTCCATTATATGATTCGTCGTTTCGTCAGTTTTGCCATTTCGGAAGACAAAGCCCCCGTGGGGGATACCGCTATGATTTTTGACAAATTCTTCTTCGGAAATAAAGTGTACGACGGTTTCGTAACCTACGAAATAATTGGGCATGGTTTTAATGCTGTTTTCAATAGCCTTCAGATCTGCGCCCGGTTCCGCCACTACGAAACATTCGCGGAGGTGCATCTCGTTACCGGCTGCATCGGTCCCTTTGCCACTGCGCACCAAGTCAAGATACTCTTGTTTGGGAATGGTGTATTGCTTGCCGTTTTTTACTCCGGGAATCCGTCGAATGGCATCAGAATGCCCCTGGCTTACACCCTTACCCCAGAAGGTATAGGTTTCCCCCTCAGGCAGTGCGCTTTCACCCAACAGCCGCAGAAGAGAGAATAAGCCGGGATCCCAGCCTACAGAAATAATAGAAGCTGTTCCGTTTGCGTTTGCGACGGCATCCATTTTAGCAAAATATTCCGGGATTCGCGGATGCGTATCAAAACTGTCAACGGTTACGAAGTTCTTAGCAAGTTCAGGTCCCTGCTCCATCAAATCGGTAGCAGAGCCACCGCACAATATCATCACGTCGATTTTATTTTTATAGTCCAAAACATCTTTCAAATTTACTGCCGGCACACCGCTATCGGTCTTAGGCAAATCTCTGCGGGAAAATATGGCGATTAATTCCAGATCTTCCGACCGGTTTACCGCTAACTCGACTCCATGTCCTAAATTACCATAACCACAAATACCAATGCGGATCTTGTTTGACATGACCTTGCTCCCCTCTGCGCTAAGCGCGCTCTAACTGATTCATAAACAGTTAAGTATATCTCGAAAAATATTTTTGCTAGATTCGATCTATCGAACTCCGAAATCTTTCCTTTTGCCGAAAGATTCTATTCTATAATTTATCAAATTTACAAGCATTTGTGAATATTTTTTTGTAAAAAAACACAAAAAAATCACGGCTGTGATATAATATTTAATCAGCATGAGAATAGATGTAGGTTAATTATTGAACTAATAAAACTTGAATTGATAAAAATGAAAAAGATACAGGTTTTGTAGGATAAGTACTGTTTCGCGACGCCATGGTGTATTCTGGCAGGAGGTATAAAACATGGACTTGGATTTTCATTTCAGCACAGTTTATGTATTGTCGCATTGGGCGGATTTTGGCAGCAATAGCTCCAGAATTATAGCCACCAGCTCCTAATTGGTGGATGATAACTTTGACAGTACCCCATTTTCAGACGAGGAAGAAGAGAAAATATTGCTAAAGGCATACAAGTCAGATATTCCTGCCAAAATGTCTGAGGTAATTTGACGGGTAACGGAAATGAGGATATTTGGATCCCGTTCCATTTAACAAGTGCAGTTGCTGAAATCTTGTGTTTTATTGCCCGCTGTCAGAAAGGGTTTCCTGATAATTATCTAAAAAGCAATGGCGTTTCCCGTTTTGTTTGAATGCTAAAACGGCATTCAGATTAATATTTTCCAGCGCATGGAAAATATTACTGGGAACTTGCGGGCTTGTGCGTGCTAATTGAGCAATAAGTTTTTTCGTTTCGGCTCTTTTGGAGTCACTGTTAGCGCCTTCATCCAAGGCGGCGCATGCTTCCGTAAATTTACAGGCACATTGAAGAAAAACAAGATTATTTTCATTCCGCCACTGCTTTATATCTTCTTCCCTGACATAGTAAAGGGGGCGAATCAGTTCCATACCCGGGCAGCTTGTGCTTTTTAGCTTGGGGAGCATGGTACGAATTTCACCGGCGTAGAGCAGGCTCATAAGAGAAGTTTCAATTACATCATCAAAATGATGCCCCAACGCAATTTTGTTGCAGCCCAGGGCTTGTGCTTTCCGATAGAGATAGCCTCTTCGCATCCGGGCGCATAAATAGCAGGGGGATTGTTCCACGTGAAACACGGATTCAAAAATATTCGTCTCAAAAATAGACAAAGAGATATTCAGCAAGTTGGCATTATTTTCAATAGATTGCCGATTAAGGGGCGTGTACCCAGGGTCCATACATAGAAATACAATTTCAAAAGGGAATTTATTTCTGCGTTTCAATTCCTGAAAAAGCTTGGCCAGCAACATAGAATCTTTCCCGCCGGAGATACAAACTGCAATCTTATCACCGGGAGAGATTAATTCATAATCACAAATGGCCTGCACAAACTTATTGAAAATTTTATGCTTATATTTGGTGCGAAGATTTTCCTCGATTCGTTTTCGCCTTTGTAATATCATAGTTTCCATAATTTCCATACCTTTCTGAAAGGAAATCCTATTGTGATCCTGTGTTATTATAGCATATTTTATGCCTGCGTTATTGCAGAAATAATAAGAATCTGAGTTGATAAAATAGGAAGGGGAGGCAGACAATGAAGATTGCTTTTTACGCATTACGTGACTTTGACGAATTGCCGCTGGTAGAAAAATACAGTAAAAAATACGGAATTGATTATGTTTGGACTGCTGATGGACCCTGTGAGGGCAATTTAAAGTTGGCTGAGGGATGTGACGCGATCAGTGCGACTCCCTGTAAAATGTCCGAAAAATGGTTGGAAGAGTGGAGAAACTATGGTGTAAAAGCAGTTTTATGCCGTTCCGTCGGTTTTGATCATATACCTATGCCGGCCGCCCAAAAATTAGGCCTTTTGATTGCTAATACACCGTATCCTGCCAACTGTGTGGCTGATTATGCTATTATGCTTATTTTGATGTGTTTACGCCAAATGCAGCAAATTATGAAGCGGGCGGAAGCGCAGGACTTTTCTTTAAAGAATAAGATGGGACGGGATTTACAGGATTTGACCGTGGGCGTTATAGGTACCGGGCGTATTGGTCAGGTATTGTTAAAACATTTGTCTGGCTTTGGCTGCCGACTGTTGGCTTATGACAGGACTCAAAAGAAAAACGTAAAACACTATGCAGAGTATGTGGATCTTGCAACCTTGTATCGCTGCAGTGATGTTATCAGCGTGCATTTACCTTCCAATTCGGGGACTTTTCACCTGCTTGACCAGGAAGCGTTTAGTCAAATGAAAGACGGTGTGATCATAATTAATACGGCAAGAGGGAATTTGATTGATTCCCGGGCTTTTATCCAAGCTGTTAAAACCGGAAAGATTGGCGGTGCGGGCTTAGATTTGCTGGAGGATGAAAACGGGATTTATTATCATAACCGCTGTGGGGAAGTGATTAATAATGATGAATTGTCCATGCTGCGCAGTTTCCCCAATGTGATCGTAAGCCCTCATATGGCTTTTTATGTGGAGCAGACCATCGATTGTATGATTGAAGAAAATTTTATAACGATGGATTGTTTACGCAACGGAAAGGAAAGTCCGTATGTCATAAATAAATAGCAATCAAAAATGCGCACTGATAAGCAGTGCGCATTTGCTGTATTTGTGCGTCTTTGCCTATAACCATTGCTTTACAGTAACGCTTTAATACCGCCGGCCAAAGAAGAAACAGCGCCAAAAACGATAACTCCTTGTACGATGTGGCCGAAGGTCTTCTTATCGCAGCGATTTAACAGCCGTTTCCCCAGCAGGGTTCCCAGGATGATTCCGGGGATGCAATATAATAAATCAGTGGGGCGGCTCAGGACGTTGATGATGCCGGTAAAAAAGCTGCCCAATAAGGTCATGGCGATACTGCAGGTCATGATCCATGTCAGGTTGGAACGAAGATTTTTAGGCGGCAGGTCTTCGTTTACAAACCAGATGGCTAAAAAAGGCGCGCCAATGGTAGTGCAAGCATTAGAAAAACCGCATAAGAGTCCCGAGATAAAACGACCTAATGTGAAATTCTGAAGGGGAAAACGCAATTTTTTAAACATGAGAATAACAGAAGCCAGCAGCACAAAACCCAAGATTATTTTTAAATGGGCATTACTGACCAACTTCAATATATAACTTCCCGGAATCGCCCCTAAAATCACGCCAACAGAGCAGATTAACACAGTTTTCAACTGCATGTCCGGGAAGGTGTCCGCCAGCATAATAAGGCGTAAAAAAAGGCTGGCTGCACTGATAAAAAGCACGGTGGCCTTAGGATCTAATAAAATCATCAACATGGGTGTGGCCAATAAAGCGAAACCAAATCCCACAATCATATTGACAGTGGAGGCAATGGTAAAAACAGAAGTAATGAAAAGTAATTCCAATCCATTCATAATAAAACACCTTACATTGAGTTTAAATAATTTAAATTATTATAGGGTATTCAATCTGCTACATTCACAGTATTTTTATAAAAAACGGGCTCTCTAAAATGAGAACCCGCATGATTACTGGTGATCCAGGAGGGATTCGAACCCCCGACCCACGGCTTAGAAGGCCGTTGCTCTGTCCAACTGAGCTACTGGACCATGTAGATATGTTATTAACGAAAGCATTATATCACAAGAGAAAGAGAACTTCAACCACATTTCCTCCGGTGCAGAGGTAAGGATATTGCCCGGGAAATATCCTAGAGATAAATGCAGCAAAAAAGCACTGTCTGTGAAATGATTTATTTATACGCTAAGGAATGTTCTTATGTTATAATAAATTAAATTACTGCGTTACAATACTGTAGAATAGGGGACGTCAAATGAAGCAATTACCTCGCGGCGCCATTTTATTACTTTTGCTCGTTGTGGGCTTTATGATCTTGTTCGGAATTGGCGGTATCCCATTGTTGGATCCGGATGAGCCTGTCTATGCGGAAACCGCGAAGGAGATGATCCGATTCAATGATTATCTTTCGCCTCGAATTTATAACGAATATTGGTATGATAAACCGCCGATTTTTTATTGGTTATTGGTGGGCTCTATAAAGTTATTCGGTGGATTTTCTGAATTTGCCGCCCGTATTCCGGCCTCTTTGATGGCGATTGGGGCTGTTATGCTGACGGCGTTTTCCGCCACTCGTACGTTTAATGCCCAGGCCGGTTTTTGGTCGGGCATGGTTATGGGCACGACCATTATGCTTATGTATATGGGAAAAGCCTCAGTAACAGATACATCTCTCTTATTCTTCATGACAGGCGCACTGCTCTGTTTTATGCACCAAAAATATTGGTTGATGTATCTTTTCTGCGGTTTTGCCGTTATGGTAAAAGGACCCATCGGGGTGGTGTTTCCCGGCGCCATTGTTTTTCTGTACTTATTGGCCGCACGTGATCTGGGGCGCATGATGCGGATGCATGTTTTGCCGGGTCTTATCCTAGTAGCCGCAGTCGGGCTTCCCTGGTATGTTTATATGTATCAGAACCATGGGATGTCTTTTATTTATGAATTCATAGGGTTTCATAACATTAGTCGTTTTGCTGCGCCGCTGCATCCTAAAAGAGTGCATTGGTGGTTTTATTTGCCTGTTATTATTTTGGGAATGTTCCCTTGGACTGCTCTTTTAGTGAAATCAATCAAGGATGCGTTTCGTAAAAGTGTCGGTGAAGAGTGCAACCCGCTTTTGTTTTTACAGATTTGGTGGCTGTTTGTCTTTCTTTTCTTTTCTGTCGCGAAAACGAAACAAGTTTCCTATATGCTGGTTTTGGCGCCGCCATTGTCTATCTTAATGGGATGGAATATACAACGTTTATTTCATCATTACAAAGAAGAATGCAGAGGGTGGGCTTATGGCAGCGGCTTCCTATTCCTGTTAATGGGTCTGGGATGGATCTTTGGCGGCAGGCAGTTGCCGGAACTCTCGCGCTACGGGATACTACTGGGCGTTTTAACTATATGTTTGGGTATTGCTGTTTTCTTCGTACTAAAATTTAAAAAGGATCCGGAACTGGCCGCCTGGCTTCATGTAGGAGCCGGAATTGTAACGATGGTCATGGCATTTGGGTTTATGATGCCGCTGATTCAGGATCGTTTTAGTGTAAAAACAGTGGCTAAAACTTATGTGGAAACATATGCTAAAGATGCGTCTGCCGGTAATGCGGTTTTATACATAGATAAATTTTTGCGGCCGGGATTTATGCTTTATACTGATATACCCGGAGTGGAAACAGATACCAACAGTGAGAAATCTTTGCTTGATGTAAAAAAAGATCACAGGGAAAAATATATTATCATGAGAGAGTTCATGTACAATAAAATGAAAGAGAATATGGGTGGAGAAGATTGGGAATTGCTGGAAAATAAATCCGGTATCTGTATTTATAAAAGCAGGTAATAAACGGTTAGCATTACTATGAGAGGAAGAAAATATGGCGCAGGATACAATACTTTATTTGGTGATTCCTTGCTATAACGAGCAGGAAGTACTGCCGGATTCCGAAATTAAATTAAAAGAGAAAATGGATTCTCTGATTCAGAAGAAAAAAATCAGCCCTCAAAGCAAAGTTTGTCTGGTCAATGACGGAAGCCGCGATAATACATGGAAATTGATCAAACGGCTGTGTCAACAGAACACCCTGTTTTCCGGGATCTGCCTGGCGCATAACGAGGGACATCAAAATGCGGTGCTGGCAGGTTTGCTGACGGTTCGCCAATATTGTGATATTGCCATTAGCATGGATGCGGATCTCCAGGATGATATTCATACGATCGACCGGATGATTGAAAAATATGACGCCGGCTGTAATATTGTGTATGGCGTAAGGAATAACAGAGCCTCCGATTCTTTTTTCAAACGTTTTACCGCACAGGCATTTTATAAATTTATGAATCTTATGGGGGCTGAAGTTATTTTTAATCATGCCGATTTTCGCTTGATGGATAAACGCGCGCTGGATGCTCTTAGTGAATATAATGAAGTCAATTTATTCCTGCGGGGCATGGTACCCATGATTGGCTTAAAAAATGATTGTGTTTACTATGAGCGAAAAGAGCGGATGGCGGGAGAAAGCAAGTATCCGTTGCGCAGGATGCTATCTCTTGCCTGGCAAGGTATTACTTCGCTATCTTCGGAGCCGATCCGCTGGATTTTTACTGTCGGATTATTTATTTCAGCCATTAGCGCACTGGTACTGCTGTGGTCAATTTTTGTTCATTTAACGGGCGGAACGATAGCAGGTTGGACCAGTTTAATTACTTCGCTCTGGTTCTTAGGCGGGTTAATTTTATTATCTATCGGTATCGTGGGCGAATATATAGGGAAGATATATCTTGAAGTAAAGCACAGACCACGTTATCTTATCCAGGAATTTATTGATGCGAATCAGGGAAATAAAAAACTTCCTGCCTGCGGCGGATTACAGCCGTGTAACAGAAAGTCAGATTGATAAATGGAGCGGGCGATGGGAATCGAACCCACAACATCAGCTTGGAAGGCTGAGGTTATACCACTTAACTACACCCGCATTATAAAATTATTCGCCTTTTCAGAGTGGTCGGAGAGGCAGGAACAAGCATGAAAACTGCACTTACGACACTCAAGGCATTATAGCACTCACTACTATTTTGCGCATTTTTCAAGGACCAATTAAGATTTAATAGAGCACAAGTCTCTTTTTTAAATCATGTAGTTATTTTAACGCATGTAAAAAAATATGTCAACCGTGTTAGCGGAATGCGTGTGAATCTGGCTCTTAACTGCCAATACATATGTTACACTTTGAGAATTATTCTGATACAATTTGATTCAGATTCTTGAAACAAGCGCTGTCTTGGTCGTTTTGTTATTCATGCTTTGCACTTGCTGTCCTGGTTCTTTCTCGCTGGTAAATACCTTTCTGTTGTATTCATCGGTCCCTGTAATCTGATAGTATCAATAGCCGTAGCCGGGCAAGTGAATGTATTCCACCGACACATATCTGATGTCGATTTGGATTTTATCACCCGGATGTCTGCTTTCCATGAGGGCATAGTGACAGTAGCTCTTTCTACGGCCCCTTGGTTGCTTATAGCCTTGTTTGCGTAATCTGCCTGCACAGTCTTCCGATACAAATAAAAAAGTTGCCTGTATAAAACAGACAGCTTTTTAAAGTGTGTTTATTTGACTAAAAAATAAAATGATGGTGGCTCCAATCCTGCTTTGCTACCAGACTTATTGTCTGTATAATTTATAACCTTATTTAATATCCATTGCCCATCCCTATATACATATAAAAACTTCATTTTTGCACCATCTTTACGTCTTGCTAAATTAGCTTCCTCAGCTTCTGTCTCTGTTGCATATTTTCCAAATGTGTTATCATTGCTATAATAGAAAAGTTTATCGTTAGACATTAAAATAGTACCTACATAAGGATTCAGTAATGAATATGTTTTCTTTACATCATAACTTGCTTGTAGATTTATGTACTGTATCTTGTAAAAATAGCCACAAGGCAAGCCGCACTCGTTTCCCTTTGGTGGGTTTAAAAACTGTCTAATTTCATATTTACCAGTTTTATAACTTTCTTTAATAGGCTGTATTTGTGAATCAGCAAACTGTGTGAAACTATCCAACATATCTTGTTCGCTTGCGTATACTAAGCCGCAACATATCGTGTATAAGGATAGCAGCAATAAGGTTATTTTTTTCATATTTATCACCCCTTATTAAAATTATGGTATGATAGGAACGGGTAATATCTGTATTTTTTATTGTAAATATTTTAGCATTTTACCCCCTTCTATACAAGATATTTCAGACAATTATCTACTTACAATTATATACTATATCTTAGTAGCATTGCCAACGGTTATTATCTACTGGATTGGAGTTATCATTTGCTACTTTCATCAGTTGTGATGATACCCATGTCCATACGTATGTCATACATAGTTAATCGTAACAACTCACTTCTTCGTATACCAGTACCACATAAAATACACATAATGACGTAATTACGGTAGGACAGGAAATTGTCCTGCTTTTAAATACCGTTCACCTCTTCATTAGCTCTTAGATTTATGCTTTCAATCACCATTTTTACCATAAAAAATACTTAATGTGTAACACATTAAGTATTTTTTATGGTTTTGTTATGCTGTTTTTAAATATTTGATTATAGCTTTATAATAGGTGAAGCATTGAAAATATCTTTGGCAAGTTGAGGTTATACCACTTAACTACACCCGCATTATGAAATTATGGCCTTTTCAGAGTGGTCGGAGCGGCAGGATTTGAACCTGCGACCCCCTGCTCCCAAGGCAGGTGCGCTACCAACCTGCGCTACGCCCCGTTAATGGTAGTGTTTGTAACAAATTAATTATATATAAGAGCAAAGAAGTTGTCAAGAAAAAACGACCTTTCCATAAAGAAAGGTCGTTTTTGATGTGTAAGTCAATTATTTGAAGTAGCGATCCAGTAAGCCTTTAAATGCTTTGCCGTGGCGGGCTTCGTCACGGGCCATTTCATGTACAGTGTCATGAATTGCGTCCAGGTTTGCGGCTTTCGCACGTTTAGCTAAATCGGTTTTGCCTGCGGTAGCGCCATTTTCTGCTTCCACACGCATTTCCAGATTCTTTTTGGTACTGGTGGTCAGAATTTCGCCCAACAATTCGGCAAATTTTGCGGCGTGTTCTGCTTCTTCGTGAGCCGCTTTTTCATAATACAGACCAATTTCCGGATAACCTTCACGGAAAGCAACGCGGGACATTGCCAGATACATACCGACTTCAGAGCATTCACCGTTGAAGTTCGCCCGTAAATCAGCTTTAATGTCTTCGGCAACATCGGAAGCAACACCGACAACATGTTCAGATGCCCAGGTCATTTCGCCCTTCTGCTCTAAAAATTTAGATGCGGGAGCGCCGCACTGAGGGCATTTGGCCGGAGCTTCAGTACCTTCATACACATAGCCGCATATGGAACAAACAAATTTCTTCATGATGTTTTCCTCCATTTTCTCTTTGTTTTAGGATTATCTATGGTTCGGTCTACACCGTTCCTTTACATTCTAATTATAACACGAGAAATAAAAAATGTCAACGGATAATTATTGTTAATTAATGAAGCGCAGGGATCAGAATTTCATGCTCAAGCCCAGATTAAGGCCTCGGGCTTTTGCAGAACCGCCCTGATCCAAATTTTTAAATTTTGCGTCATAATACGAAAGATCAAAGTCTAAATTATTAAATAAGGGTTTCGCTAATCCGATTTCCCAGGAATTTATTTTATTTCCTACACCGGCCCTCCCCCAGACTGTGAAGAGCAGAGGAATATCGACGCTGGCCTGCACACCGACCTGCCCTGAATTGGATGTACTGGTAGCGTCATCCACGGTAGTTTTGGCATTTAGGTAACCGGCGAACACGGATACGGGAGGTAATACCTTATACATTAAATTAACCTGTTGCGCTGTTATTTTTTCAGAGCCGCTTGTACGAAATTGATTGAATCGATAGTTTACTGCTGTTTTCCCTCCCAGACCAACGGTGCCGTCTCCGTACATGCTGGTTGCTTTTTTAGGATGACCGTAATCACTGAAGTGAAGATTTGTTGGCAGAGTGCCGCCTACTTCAATGGCAAAGTGTCCGCTGTCATAGTTTTTTAAAGGTGCGGCAGATGTGCCGGAGGCAAGGACAACGGCGCAAAGAATTGTGGTTGCTGAAATGAAAAGAAATTTAAACATAAGGACCTCCGAAAATAGCATAGATGTTTTTTAAAAACATGAATAAAAGTAGTATAGTTGCTTTTAATCATTGTAACATAATTAATGCAGTAAAGTGTACTATAAATTTGGATTTTAAGTGAATTCTTAGCCACGATTTTCTAACAGAGGTCGGTAAGGACTGCCGTGATAAAACACTTGTCAAAAGCAAGTAAAAACGATAATATTATTATGTATTAGTGTATATTTTTATAAAAAGGACAACATTGTGGAAGAATTAAAAAAAGACAGCAAAGCCGTTGGGCAGATGAACGTACCAAGTGATAAAAAAAAGTCCGATGCTCAAATGGCGCAGGCGAATATAGGGTCAGAGCAAGTAAAGGCTGCTGATGCTGCGTCTCCGGAAGCTGCGGTACCTAAAACAGATAATAAATTTCTCAAGGGAACATTGATACTGACCGTCTCCAGCATTGTAGTAAAGGTGATCGGAGCTTTAAACTGGATCCTTTTAAGCCGTGTTTTAGGCGGTGAAGGAATCGGTCTTTATCAGATGGGCTTCCCCATCTATTTGATGGCGATCACGGTTTCCTCGGCCGGTATTCCGGTTGCGATTTCTATCATAACCGCTGAAAAAGTAGCTCAAAATGATTATCGCGGGGCGCGAAGGGTATTTCATATCACATTGCGCCTTTTGTTCGTTAGTGGTCTCGTTTTTTCACTGGGGTTGTTTTTTGGCGCGCAAAAGCTAATCGACTGGCATTTTATTCGTGATGCGCGGGCATATTATTCGATTGTCGCTTTAGCTCCGGCAGTCTTTTTTGTTACGTTTTTGGCCAGTTTCCGGGGCTATTTGCAAGGTTGGCAAATTATGACGCCTACTGCATGTTCTGAAATTACGGAACAATTGGTGCGGGTTGTGACTATGTTGTTTTTTGCAGCCTACTTTATGCCTTATGGTCTGGCGGCGGCGGCCGGTGGTGCCAGCATGGGGGCCGGTGCGGGGGCATTTTGCGCTCTACTGGTATTAATGTATTTTTATCAAAAGCTGAAAAAAGAGCTGAAAGAAAAAGTCAGCCGACAAAACCTATATGCCATTCAAGAAGGCGCTTCCGCAATTATCAAACGATTATTAAAACTTGCCCTGCCTGTATCATTGACAAGTCTGATGCTTCCTATTGTGGCCAATCTGGATTTGCTTATAGTGCCTCAACGCCTTGAAGTTGCAGGGTTTGCTGTAAACGGTGCAACCGAACTTTTTGGCTATCTTACCGGCATGGCAGTGCCTTTAGTTAATCTGTCTACCATATTTACCGCAGCATTAGCCGTGAGTCTTGTGCCTGCCATTGCGGAAGCCCGTGCGTTGGAGAAGAAGGCGAATATCCGCTATAAAACAGGCATGGCATTTCGTGTGGCAATGATTATCACGCTTCCTTGCTTCGCGGGTCTTTTATGTATGGCGGAAGATGTGGCTGCATTGATTTATAATGCACCGGGCGCATCCCCTGCAATCCGGACGATGAGCCTGGGAATTGTACTTTTGGGCATGCATCAGGTGAGTACAGCGGTACTCCAGGGAATGGGGAAGACAACAATCCCCGTTATTAATATGATAATTGCCTGTGTGGTCAAGGTTGGTCTGAACTGGACTCTGACAGCGATACCCTGGCTGGGAATCAAGGGATCGGCGATTGCTACCGTAGTGGATTTTGGTGTGGCCGCCATTATTAACATGTATTTTATATATAAGCTGACAGGCTATAAAATTTCCCCTGAAGGAGTGTTAAAACCGCTGTTTTCTGCTGTAATTATGGGTGTTTCTATTTTGCTGGTACAGTTGGCCGGCAAACCTTTAGGCGGTTGGAATCTTTTGTTGTGCATGTTAGTGGCAGTGCCTGTGTATGGAATGGTTTTAACGGGCATAGGCGGTCTGACTAAAGAGGATCTGCAGAGTCTGCCATATTTAGGCAATCGAATTTTGTGTTTAGGACAACGTTTCGGCACTTTTAAAAATTGACACAAAATCGTCAAACACTTGTCAGAAAGACATGCTATAGTTATGTTTACCAATTAGGTAGGAATCGAGAGCAACGCAATGGTTTGTGTTTAAAACACAAAGCCATATTTGCGTTTTGAGTCAGAGCGACAGAGGCAGGCCTGTTTCCCCAAGGGGGAATATTTTAAGAAAGTCTGATGGTAAGAGATGGAAGAAAAAGGAATTTGGAATAAGGTAAACGGGATGATTCCATCCGATATTTTATTTGTATTGTCGAATAAAGATGGTGAAAATCATATCTATTCAATAAATCGCAAAAAATTTATGGTATTGACCGGAGTCACGCTCTTTTGTGCTGTAATCTTAGTAGGACTGGCCGGTTTTTACGGCTGGCAGTATCATCATATGGCAGCTGACAGGGTCGCTTATCAGGAATATCTGGCGCATAAAACAGAACAGAACGCCAAGCTTCAATCCTTGCTGGATGATAATGAAAAGATGCTGCGTGATATGAGTGAGATCCATACCCTGGAAACAAAATTGCGGCGCGCTGTCATCCAAAATGGAGGGGACAAAGAGTTTACCAGTAACATTGACGCGGTGGGAGCAACAGAGGGCGCCCGGTCTACCGATCCCGGATATAGCGGTAAGGGCGGTCCCGGGGCGGATATCAGTATGCTGGAGGTTGTTGCTGCGCAAGATAAAAACCTGGCTGCCCAAATAGATGGGCAAAAGAAAAAAATGAACGAGCTCTTGTCCATTTTAGAAGGCCGTCACAACCGCAGGTCTATTTTACCGGACTTATGGCCTACGCAAGGCGGCTCCATCAGCTCTCCCTATGGGATACGGATGAACCCTATTAACGGGGGAGGGGAATGGCATACCGGTGTAGATATTGCCACTGATTTTGGTTCACCTGTGTATGCCGCGGCCATGGGTACGGTTGAAATGGCGCGTTGGAATGGGGGCTATGGACAATATATAAAAATTGCCCACGGTAATGGCTACGAAAGCGCATACGGACATTTGAGCGGTATTGCGGTAGTTCCCGGGCAGACGGTGCGTAAAGGGGAGATTATAGGGTTTGTGGGAAGTACAGGCTATAGTACCGGCCCGCATCTTCATTTTGAAATCTTTGTCGATGGAGAAAATATAGATCCCTTATATATGTTAAAGCAATAATTTTAGGCAGCGCGGCAGTAATTCTGCCGCGCTTTTTTATATCATATTGTAATTTTGCAGAGTATATCGGCCTCTGATCTATTAAGGAAAGGTTTTGCAGGGGTTTTATCTCCGGTTTTAAAACAATAGGTTAACTGACACGAAAAATAAGTTGACTCAAGAACGTATGTTAACTATAATAAAAACAGTGTTAACAGAGAAGCGACGGTTTGCCGCAATATAAAATGGAGAGGATAGACTGGTATGAACATGTCAATTGCAGAATTAACAGATAAAATTATCAATGAAGGGTATCGTCTTACACGGGATAATCTGGAGAAAGATTTATTTCTAAAGGGTGACTTAGATGTTTTATTGGATTGCGCAGGTCAAATCCAGAAACGGTATTGCGGTAACTTAGTGGATTTATGTTCGATTATTAACGGGCGGAGCGGGCGCTGCAGTGAAAACTGCAAATACTGCGCCCAGGCTGCTTGCAATCACACGGGCATTGATGAGTATCCGTTTTTAGAAAAAGAAGAAATTTTCGATGCTGCTAAAGCGCACCAGGAAGCCGGTGTAAATCGTTTTGCTATCGTGACGGCGACCCGTGCGCTCAAAGGCAAAGACTTTGACAAATCTATTGAGGCCTATAAATATATGCATGAAAATCTGGATATAAAACTCTGTGCTTCCATGGGTCTGCTTGATGAGGAACAGTTCCATCGTTTAAAAGAAGCGGGTGTAAGCAATTATCATAACAACATAGAAACATCCCGGCGTAATTTCCCCAATGTTTGTACGACACATACATTTGATGATAAAGTTCGTACCATCAAAGCGGCACAAAAAGCAGGTCTGTTTGTTTGTTCCGGCGGTATCATCGGCATGGGAGAAAATTGGGACGATCGTTTTGACATGGCCATAACGTTAGCTGAGTTAAACATTCAGTCGATCCCAATCAATGCGTTGACACCGATAAAAGGCACTCCCATGGGAGATATGCCGCAAATTTCCGCAGAGGATATAGAACGTACTATCGCTATCTTCCGGTTTATCAATCCGACTGCGCACATTCGCCTAGCTGCCGGACGTGGGAATTTGCCTGATTCAGGGGCGACCGTGTTTGGCCGGGGTGTTTCTGCCATGATTACCGGCAATATGTTGACTACGGCAGGAGCGGCTACGATTACCACGGATTTGGCAATGTTGAAGAAACTGGGCCTTACCAATAAAGAAGAAAAGGCTGCTATCCCTTCTGACTGTAAAATTGCTGTTGCTCCTGTTGTGAAAGAAACAGTACAGGCCTGAAATAAGATGTGCTTGTGATCTCCCGATTCATGTTATAATGGATAAAGATAATTTGTAAGATAGCAGGTTATTGAGTTTTCCAGATCGGAAGTGCTGCTTTGGCAAGTTGTATTGAAAGAGTAATGCAAATTTTAAGCAGCTGCGGCAGAAACGGGATTTATTCGTAGGGGAGATATATGGTACAGGCAATAATTAATGGACGTCTCGTGTTGGAAAACAAGGTGCTGGAAGGATGCGCCTTGCTTTTTGATACAAAGATCAGAGGGATTGTTTCACGTGAAACAATTGATCGTATTGGCGAAACGACTTGTTGTTGGAAGGGGAAACCGGTCCAACTGGTTGATGCGCAAAACGCGTATGTGTCACCCGGATTTATTAATCTGCATATTCATGGATGTGCAGGGGTCGATACAATGGACACAGAGGAAGATACACTACGTAAAATGAGTTATTTTCAAGCGCAGACAGGGGTAACTTCTTTTCTTCCGACAACAATGACTGCCGATTGGCCTGCGGTGTATCGGGCTTTGGAAAGAATCAGGCATGAAATGGCCGTGCTTAAAAAGTACAGAAGCTCTGATCGGTCACCAGATGCAAAAGAGGGTAATACAGGGACTTTTCAGATGGCACACGAGTCGACGGACTCCCCGTATTCTGACAGGGAATTTGTGGGAGCCAAGATTCTGGGTGCATATTTGGAAGGCCCTTTTATTAATGCGGCTTTTAAAGGGGCTCAGAAAGCTGAGGCTGTTGTTCCGGCGGATTTCGAAAAAATCGCTGCGTATACAGATGTAATTAAGGCAGTCGTTATAGCCCCGGAAACATTAAAAGACGATGAAAAGCGGCTGACCGCTTTTTTAAATCAGTGCCGGGCCTGTGGCATGATCGTATCGCTGGGGCATAGCGCTGCAACTTATGAAGAGTCAATCCGGACAATCAAGCAAGGCGCGAAGCATGTGACGCATTTATTCAATGCCATGTCAGGTATTCATCATCGGGCGCCGGGACTGGCCGGTGCGGCGTTACAAACAGATACGGTTTGTGAATTAATTGCAGATAACATTCATGTTCACCCGGCTATGCAACAGTTGATTTATAAACTAAAAGGCGCTGCCAACCTGGAATTAATAACAGACTCTTTACGTGCCTGCGGTATGCCGGATGGAATTTCCGAATTGGGCGGTCAGACTGTATACGTAAAGAACGGTGTAGCGCGTTTAAAAAATGATGTGTTAGCCGGAAGTACAATTACATTGAATCAGGCGATGGCAAATTTTCAAAAAAATACGGGCGCTCCTGTCCCTGAGGTTGTGCAGATGGTAACAGGAAATCAGGCCCAGGAACTGGGGCTGTTTGAAAAAATCGGCAGTCTTCGTCCCGGTGCAGCGGCTGACATCACTATCTTTAATGATGGTTTTACGATTCTCAAGACTTTTGTAGAGGGAAATTTAGTTTACAAAAATTCTGCTGTCGAGTAAAATATAGAGCGGCAGTCGGGCAATAAAAATTGTGTTTTTCCGGCTTATAAATCGTTGTATTCTATTTGTGGTTTTACCATGTTCCTGGCTTGTCGCATTATATGCCCATTTGTGGTGTCATTGGGCGGGGAAGAATGAGGGAGAGCTATGCTGTTTTGCGATATCATCAAAAACCATCCATCTGAAAAAAACGTCTTTATTTTTAAGGATAAGACAACTACATATGGAGAGTTCCGTAAAAAAGTGAACCGGTGGAGCGTATTTCTGCAAGAGCAAGGGGTCAAAAAGGGAGACCGTGTAGGGTTGTTTAGCAAAAACTCCCCGGAATTTGTCTCTGCTTATTTTGCTATTGTCAATATTGGGGCCATTGTAGTCCCCTTTAATTTTCAGCTGATTGCGCCGGAAATCGCCTATATTGTTAAAGATACCGAAATGAAGATACTTTTGACGAGAAATAAATTGGATGTAGACCGGGCTTTGTTGGAATTAGGTTGGGAAGTGCCTTTAAAGCAGTTTACTTTTGAGGAAATGGTTCCGTCGTCAGAGGAAGATCCGGCTTTGCCGGAAATGGACGAAAATGACCCGGCGGCGATAATATATACATCAGGAACAACGGGCCGCCCCAAGGGGGCTATGTTAAGTCAAAAAAACCTGTTGCATAATACAGATGACTTTGCCGCGGTAGTAGGAGTCAAGCCTGATGATATCGCATTATGTGTTCTTCCGATGTATCACTGTTTTGGTTGGATTTGTTCCGTCATGGCTAATCTTCGACATGGGTCAACACTGGTAATTCAGGAAACATATATTTTTAATGACGCGATGTTGTTGATAAAAAAACATAGTGTCAACACGATCTGTGGTGTTCCTACCATGTTCCAGCTATTTGTTAAAGGCGCAGAACCGGGAGAACTGGAGGGTTTCCGCTATTTTGTCAGTGGGGGCGCCGCTTTGCCGAGAATTTTGTATGATGCGTTTGCCCGTAAATTCGGACAACATGTACAAGAGGGCTACGGACTTTCGGAAGCAACACCTGTGACCACGTTTAATCCTACGCACAAGACAAAACAGGGTTCTATTGGTTTGCCGATACCTCATGTAGAGGTTAAGCTGGTAGATGAAAACTTTAATGAAGTGGCTGTTGGTGAAGTTGGCGAACTTTGCGTGAAAGGGCCAAATGTGATGTTGGGGTATTGGCGCCGCCCTAAAGAAACGGCGTATACCTTGAGAAATGATTGGCTTCACACAGAAGATCTGGCGATTAGAGATGAGGAAGGTTACATCTTTATTGTCGATCGTTTAAAGGATATGATTATCAGCAGCGGGGAAAATGTGTATCCTCGTGAAATTGAAGAGGTCCTCGCCGCGCATCCGGATATCAAGGAAGCGGCAGTAGTAGGCATTCCTGATAAATTGCGCGGGCAGGCGATTTGCGCCTACGTGGTGAGGGAAGATGGTGGTACCGCAGATAAGCGAATGCTTCGTAAATATCTTCTTTCAAAAGTTGCTCCGTATAAAGTGCCGAAAGAATTTGTCTTTTGCGAGCAACTACCCCGCAATAATACCGGGAAGGTGTTAAAAAGTGTGCTGCGGGAAAAAGCCATAGTTGATTTGGTTAATCGAAAACGAGTATGATAAATTTTGGTTGAATGGCAATAATCAACGGTTACTTAAAAGCGGCATTGATTTCTATCGGATGCCGCTTTCTGACTGCACAAAAGCCTGGATATATCTTTTTGTATAGCCGAAAAAAGAGACCTTAACAGAGTTAAGCCGTGATTTACTTCTGTTAGGTCTCTTTTAAGGAACAAGCAATTCAAATTTTAGATACGTTTATCATTATATCTGTCTGCACGGGGAAACATTTCACCGATTGGTGATTAACTGTTTCCCTGCTTCCAGCGCTTTTTTATTGGCTTCTTCCGTCCCTTTGGGGACGCGGCTCAGAACCGCTTTTTCCAACGCTTCGTCAGAAACGCAATGGGTCAGAGCTACGATAGCGCCTAAGGCTACAATATTGGCAAATAAGGCTTTGCCGCAAACAGAAGTGGCCGTATGCGTGATGGGAAGCTCAATGCGTTCTTTGTAAACGCCCGGAACATCTTTTACAAACAGGCTGTCCGTTACCACAATACTATCTTTGCTGCAATCGCTTGTATATTTATTGGCGGCTTCCTGGCTCATCGTAAGCAGGACATCGGGGCAGACTACACGCCCAAAACGAATGGGTTCGTCTGAGATGATCACTTCTGCTTTTGAGGAACCGCCGCGTGCTTCCGGTCCGTAGGACTGGGACTGTACAGCTTCTTTTCCATCTAAGATGGCAGCTTCCGCCAGAATAATACCGGCCGTGATCAAACCTTGTCCACCGGTACCGGAGAAACGGAAATTATGTTTCATGATCACATACCCCCTTGCGCGCGTTTGATAATTTCATCATAAGCTTCGGTATATTCCTGTACCTCATTCGTTTCATACAGTACACCGATGGGGAATTTACCGTCCGCTATGACTGCCGCTTTTTGTGCTTCATCCATTTTATCCCAGGCGGATTTCATCACGCCGTGGTCTCTTTGCCAGGCGATCATCTTGCCCGCAGTCCCGGCCTTGTTCTGACGGCCGTAGTTGATGGGACAGGCTGTTACACACTCAATGATGGAAAAACCTTTGTGCGCGATACCTTTCGCAATCATGTCTACCATCAGTGGTACATGGAAGGTCGTAGCCCTGGCGCAGAAAGTTGCGCCGGCTGCTTTGGCCAGTTCTAACAGATTAAAGGCGGGCTCGATCGTCAAATAGGGGGCTGTCGTAGCCTTTGCGCCTTTTGGTGTCATAGGGGAATATTGCCCGCCTGTCATACCGTAGATGCTGTTATTGTAGACGACCAACGTGAGGTCAATGTTGCGGCGCGCGGCGTGAATCAAGTGGTTACCACCAATTGCAGTGCAGTCACCGTCACCGCTGGCGATAATAACGTTTAACGCCGGATTGGCCATTTTTAATCCGCTGGCAATGGGAAGCGCCCGTCCATGCAGCGTATTTCCCGTATTAAAATCAAGATAACCGGAAGAACGGCTGGAGCAGCCGATGCCCGAAATAAAGGCCACATTATTTTTGTCCAGCCCCTGCTTGTCGATGGCTTTTACGATCGCACCGGTGATAATCCCGTTGCCGCAGCCCGGGCACCAGATATGAGGCAGTCGGCCGGGGCGAAAATATTTTTCTACCAATTGTTCCATTACCATAATGATTCCTCCTCCCCTTAACGGCCCATAGCCTTTTTAATTTCCGCCAACAGCTGTTGCGGTGTCGCCGAAGAATTATCATATTTGCCGTACAAAGATACAGGGCATTTTCCATTGACAACACGTTCTACTTCCAGAACATATTGCCCATAATTTAATTCATGGACCAATATACCCTTAGCTTTTGCAGCGATGGCTTTGATCTCTTTTTCCGGGAAGGGCCAGAGGGTGATCGGGCGGAAGAAACCGACTCTTAACCCTTCTTCCCGTGCCAGATCTACTGACTCATAGGCGGTACGAGCGGCGCCGCCGAAGGCAACTACGACAAATTCCGCGTCATCCATGCGATAGTTTTCGTAGGTAACGATATCATCCAGATTCCGGTACAGTTTGTCGTGCAGGCGGTTTAAGGCGTTCACTGTGCCGGCAGGTGTGCCCTTGGGGAAGCCGGTTTCGTCATGAATCAAACCGGTGACATGCCAACGGTAGCCGCTGCCAAAATCTGCCATGGCAGGTACCAGATTATCTGCGGTGGTGCCATAAGCCAGATACTCTTCCGGCGCGCAATTCGGATGCGGCCGATCGACAGTTTCTATTGTACTGTAATCATCGGGCAGTTCAATTTTTTCACGCATATGTCCCACCACTTCATCCATGAGGATAATGACGGGAACACGATATTTTTCTGCCAGATTTACGGCACGTATCGTGAGCCAGAAACATTCCGGTACACTGGACGGTGAAACGGCGATCACCCAGTGGTCCCCGTGCGTACCCCAGCGGGCCATCATCACTTCGCCCTGTGAAGGAGAGGTGGGCTGTCCTGTGGCAGGGCCTACACGCTGCACATCTATTATGGTAACGGGAATCTCTGCCGTGCAGGCCAGACCCAGCATTTCCTGTTTTAAGGAGAACCCCGGGCCGCTGGTCGCGGTCAATGCCTTTTTGCCGCCCATGGAGGCCCCTACGGCCGTTCCTAAGCCGGCAATTTCATCTTCCGTTTGCATAAATTTACCGCCCACCTGAGGCAGACGTTCGGATAATTGTTCCGCAATCTCAGTAGAAGGGGTAATGGGATATCCGCCGTAAAATTTAACGCCGGCTGCAATGGCGCCTTCTACTACAGCCTGATTACCTTGTAATAGCAGCACTCTGGACATATCATTTCCCCTCCTTAGTTTCTTTTTCTAGGAAAATTGCGTAGTCAGGGCAGCGCATTTCGCACTGACCACAGGAGATACAGTCTTTTTCTTTGCCTTTCACAATCGCGCATTTTCCAACTTCCGTGACTTCTAAAACCTGTTTGGGACAGAAGTACACGCAGATACCACAGCCTTTGCAACGTGGCGTTACGAGTTTCAGCATACAGAAAACCTCCTCTTCATAAACTCCCTAACAACACCTATACTACATTGAATTATATCGTATCGCTCCACTTTATTAAAGTTGTTTCAAAAAAAGTTACATAAGTTTTCTACGGAATGTCAGCAGCTTCTTCATTTGTAATCATTCATCGGTTTTGCAAAGTTGCTTAAAAATATATATAATATAACAGTATAAATGTTATAAAAGGCGGAGGGTGCCGTATGAACACGAAGGGAAAAGAATCAGATAAACGGTTGCGCCTGTTGAAAGCAACGGAAGAAGTGTTTTCTAAGCGGGGCTATGCTCAGACAACGCTGGATGAAATCATTGGCTTAGCGGATATAGGCAAAGGCACTTTATACAAATATTTTGGCAATAAGGATAACCTGTTTTATAATCTGGTGTACCTTAAGCATAAAGAATTAATGGACAAAATGTGGCCTGTGGCCAAAGAAACGAGCCTCTCCATTGAAGAAAAATTAACCAAGATACTTACTTTATGGATTAAATTTCTTTTTAATCACACGGTGTTATGGCAGGTTTTGCTTTTTGAAATGATGGGTACGAATCGCGGCTATCTGGCTGTAAAAGGTGAAGATGGCGAGTTGCACCTGACGACCAGCTGGGGCACGTTGCCTCCGGAAAATGAGCGAGAGGTTATTTTGCGCTATCATCGTTTGTTGTGGGAGGAACCCGAGCCGATTGTAAAGGTGTACGGGGATGGAATCAAACAAGGCTTTTTCCGTGATTCGGGACAAAGTATGGATATCCCGGAAAATATATTTTATACGGCAGCCATGGTTGTGTTTTTTAATCGGGGGCAGCATATGTCGGACGGCATGACTGCGGAAGAACTGGCGGAAAAATTTGTCAGTCATCAGTTGTATGGTCTGGCTGCTGACAAAAAACGAACTCCTGATAGTTAAATACTGGCATCTGATCGCTGAACACGAAGAATCATATGGTTATGGGCCTGGAGAGGAAGAAAAAACTGAGGGTAAAATTGTCTTCCTCTAAAGCATATTAAAAGTATATTAAACTGAACAAAATACACAAAGATCTCAAAACTAACTCAAAAAAGTTGATTTTATTGTTGACAGGCCGTGTGTATCCATGTAATATATGTCCTATAAATGAATATGTATTCATCAAGAGTAGTTGAGGGACATGGCCCTATGAAACTACGGCAACCATCTTTATGAAACGGTGCCAAATCCAGCGGGGAAACCGGGAGATGAAAAGCTATATGATCGAGCTCTTCACTCAATATGTTGAAGAGTTTTTTTAATCCCGGTCATTTTGGGTGACTCTCATTCCAAATGTTTAAAACGATAGAAAGGTTTAGAAGATGATTAAACTTGTAAATGTGGAAAAAACCTATTATAGTAAGGCCGGCAATATTGCTGCTCTGAAAAAAACGAATCTGGAAATTAAAGAAGGTACGATTTTTGGTATCATCGGACTTTCAGGGGCAGGAAAATCCACGTTGATTCGTTGCATCAATATGTTGGAAGTTCCTACATCGGGGCAGGTTTTTGTGGACGGACAAGAGCTGACCGCAATGAGTGAAGCGCAACTGAGAAAAGCACGTCAGAATATCGGTATGATTTTTCAGCATTTCAACTTGCTTGCCAGTCGTACCGTATTTGATAACGTGGCGTTTCCTTTGGAAATTCAGGGAATCCCGCGTGATAAAATAAAGGCCCGTGTCGAGGAATTGTTGGAATTGGTCCAATTAAGTGACCGGGGCGATTATTACCCCAGCCAGCTTTCCGGCGGTCAGAAGCAACGAGTCGGGATAGCCCGTGCTCTGGCATCCAATCCGAAAGTATTGTTGTCAGATGAAGCGACTTCCGCTTTGGACCCCCAAACCACAAAATCCATTTTGCAATTATTGCGGGATATCAATAGCCGACTGAATTTAACGATTGTGATGATTACCCACCAAATGGAGGTCGTAAAAGAAATTTGCGATCAAGTAGCGGTCATTGAAAATGGCACGATCATTGAAGAAGGCTCTATGTACAAAGTGTTTACTGAGCCGCAGCAGGAAACGACCAAAGAATTTGTAAAGACTGTAAACGACATACGCATACCTTCCATTATTAATACAGAAAGTATGCAGCAAACCTACTTCCCGGATGCCAGGTTATTACTGAATCTGACATTTTTGGGCGGCGAAGACGATGAAGAAGGTTCAACCGGAGCGGATCAGCCTCTGGTATCTTCCATTATCAAAAAATTTGGTGTAGATGTAAATATTATTTCCGGCAAAGTGGATTATTTGAAAGATCTTCCTTATGGAACGTTGCTGGTGGAATTAATTGGTGAAGAAGCGGAAATAAAAAACGCGCTGCAGTATATTTACGATAAAAAAGTCAAAGTGGAGGTGATTGGTTATGTCGCCTGATATGATAGATTTGTTGTTGAAATCTTTGGGGGAAACTTGTTATATGGTTGTGGTGGCTATTTTATTGGCCACATTGATCGGCGTTCCTTTGGGCGTGATTTTGACGGTGACCAGAAAAGATCATATTTTGCCTAATGCGATCATTCATAATGTTCTGGGGGCGATTGTGAATGCGACCCGTTCCACTCCTTTTATTATTTTAATGGTTGCGATCATCCCCTTAACCCGTATGATAGTAGGTTCTTCTATTGGCACTACGGCGGCCATAGTGCCGTTGACAATTACCGCCTCTCCTTTTATTGCCCGGGTAATAGAATCTTCTCTTTTGGAAGTGGACCGCGGCGTGATAGAGGCAGCACAATCCATGGGTGCAAGTCCATTTGAAATTATTACCAAGGTGATGCTGCCGGAATCGCTTCACTCGATCGTTCTGGGAATTACACTGGCTTTGATTGCTTTGATTGGCGCTTCTGCGATGGCAGGCGCATTAGGTGGCGGCGGTTTAGGGGATCTGGCTATCCGCTATGGTTATCAAAGATTTCAGATGGACGTGATGATTGCCACGGTTGTTGTGCTTATTATCATGGTGCAGGGTGTGCAGTCGATTGGCAATACACTGAGTCGAAAATTAAATAAAAACAAACTTTCCTGAGGCATATGAGACAGAGGATAAGTCAGGAAGCAAAAAGTTGAAGACAGGGCAGGGCGGCGCAGCATTGCGTCGCCCTTTTTAGTGTTTTTTGACACGCAACTTGACTTTCACAAGATAAAGTGATAAATTGATAAAAGAAAGCCTGCTCAATATGTGAAGGAGGAAACTGAACGAGACGCCGGTCCGGCAGTTCCTGTATGGAGGAATTTATTATGGCTGAAAAAATCGAAAGCAAATTGACCCGTCAGTTGTGTGAAGCGCTCGCCAGTTTAAAGGATGAACACCAGGTTGCTGATTTTTTGGAAGATGTTTGTACCATTAGCGAATTCAAAGCGCTGGCCCAACGTTTTGAAGTAGCGCGTTTGCTGGCTGAAGGGGTTAAATATGAAGATATTGTAGAGAAAACGGGTGCCAGCACGGCGACGATCTCTCGTGTTAAAAGATGTTTGGTATATGGCAAGGATGGCTATGCCGTGGCACTGAATAATTTTAAAAAACAGCATCATGAAGAAAGTTCTACTAAAGTGCTGTTGAAGGCGAAGTTTGAAAAGGAACGGGCTGAGAGAAAGAAAGCGATGCGAAACAATGAGTGAATTCATATTGCAGGTCCCTTACGGCACACATGATGTGTTGCCCGGCGAAGCCACGGCGCGTCATTTACTGGCAGATAAAATATATCGCTTATTTTCCGCCTGGGGCTATGATGAGGTGGAAACCCCCTCTTTTGAATATTTGGAAACTTTTATGGAGACCGGTCAGTCCAATACAGGCGCATTTAACCTTTTTGATCGGGCAGGGCGCGCATTGATTCTGCGAACTGATATGACAACGCCTTTAGCAAGAATGGTAGCAACCCGTATGAAGAAAGATGCCGGAATTAAGCGGCTGTCTTATCAGGCACGTCTATTTCGTTATGAAGAAGCGCAGGCGGGTCGACAATGCGAATTTACGCAATGCGGTATCGAGATGATGGGTGCGTCCGGCGCTGTTGCCGATGCGGAAGTGATTGCCCTAGCAATTAATACGCTGTTGGAAACCGGACTGCAAGATTTCAGCATCAGTCTGGGACAAATGGAATTTATTAATGGCTTGATGGAAGAAGCAGGACTCAGCGAAGCGCAGTCCCGCGCTGTTAAGTATTGCCTCATCCGTCGTAATGCAGTGGGGTTGGCGGAATTGGTAGAAGAGGCCAAGGTGGAAACGAAATTTGCCGGGTTGCTTAAAGAGCTTTTGTTTTTGCATGGAGGGATAGAACTTCTGGAAACTTTGGCCAAACAAAATCTGGGAAAACGTTGTGACTATGCACTGAATAACCTGCGAGAGATTTACGAATTGGTCAGAGCCTATGATGTGGCGTTTTATTTGAGTTTTGATCTGGGCCTGATACGGAGCCTGGACTATTATACGGGTATGCTTTTTGAAGGATATGCTCCCGGTATGGGGTATTCTTTAATTGGCGGAGGACGCTATGACACGATGATGGAGCGGTTTGGTTATCCTTGTCCTGCTACGGGATTTGCTCTGGGAATTGACCGCATCGTACTTACGCTGGAACGTCAGGGGCAACTGACCGGTGGAAATATGCCGACCACATTTATCGCCTTTTCTAAAGGACGGGCGGCGTCGGCTATCCTTCTTGCCAATCAATTGCGCCGGCAGGGTGTACGGATAAAGCTCGCTGATCGTCCCATGGGTCGGGCAGAAGCGGTAGAGGAAAGCAAAATATTACGGTGTGAGACATTCCGTTATGTGGGGGATTAAGATGAAAGATTATATTACGATTGCCCTGCCTAAGGGAAAGTTATTTAAGCGCAGCGTCGATTTATTGGCAAAGGTCGGTTATGCCGCGGAAGGTGTTTCGGAAGATTCACGTAAACTTGTGATTGTAAATGAAAAGACCAAAGTGCGTTTTATTATTACCAAAACCGTAGACCTTCCTACTTATGTGGAATATGGTGCAGCAGATGTCGGTATCATTGGTAAGGACGTACTGCTGGAAGAACGTAAAGATGTCTATGAACTGTTGGATCTGGGCTTTGGGAAATGCCATCTGATGCTGGCGGTGCCGGAAACCGGAAAACAACCAGAGATAAGTGATTATGCCCATTTGCGGGTAGCTACAAAATACCCGCATTGCGCACGGGAATATTTTGATGGCAAGGGCATCCAAACGGAAATTATAAAGTTGAATGGCTCGATTGAGTTAGGGCCTTTAATTGGTCTATCGGAATTGATCGTCGATATTGTCGAAACGGGAACAACACTGAGAGAAAATAAGCTGGTGGAAGTGGATTCTCTTTTTGTTTCTACCGCAAGACTGATTGCCAATCCGGTAAGTTTTAAACTGAAATTTGACAGACTGCATAAACTGGTGTCTGATATGCGTGCTGCAATAGAAAACGGGGGAAATAAGGGATGAAAATCATAGACGCAAGGAAGTTAACGGCAGCGGAAATAAGTGCGCTATTAAAGAAAAAAGCTTTTGATGAAACGGAATTGTCTCCCCGGATCCAAGAAAGCTGCGACCGTATGTGGGGAGAACATTTAAGCGCTACGCAAATTGTGGACAGAATTGTAAACAGAGTCAGACAAAACGGAGACAAAGAATTATTCTATTTTACGAAGATGATCGATGGCGCTGAATTGACCGGAAACTCTCTTCGGGTTTCAGAGAAGGAATTTGACGAAGCACGGACGTTGGTCGATCCGGTCGTCCTGGAATCCATTACGCGGGCCATCAAAAATGTAAAAAAATTTCATGAAGAGCAGATGCCGAGATCATGGTTTACCGAGCGCCCCTACGGAAGCCTGATAGGACAAAAAATTACACCCATTGATCGGGTGGGGATTTATGTGCCTGGTGGAACGGCTGCCTATCCTTCCAGTGTGATCATGAACGCAGTCCCCGCAAAAGTCGCTGGAGTCCCTCGTATCGTGATGGCGGCTCCGCCCGGACGAGATGGCAAATTGAACCCCTACGTGCTGGTCACGGCAGAAAAAATAGGCATTTCGGAAATTTATAAGATGGGCGGTGCTCAAGCGGTAGCCGCTATGGCTTTTGGTACGGAAACCGTACCCAAGGTAGACAAAATCAGCGGTCCGGGTAATATTTTTGTGACGTTGGCCAAGAAAGCGGTGTATGGGCATGTAGATATCGATATGTTAGCGGGTCCCAGCGAGATTTTGATCCTTGCGGACGACAGCGCCGACCCGTCTTATCTGGCCGCGGACCTATTAAGTCAGGCAGAGCACGATCCTCTGGCCAGCGCAATTCTTATTACCGATAGCGAGCGCCTTGCTAAAACGGTTGCAGAAGCGATAGAGATACAGTTAAAAGAGTTGCCCAGAGAGGAAATTGCCGCCGCTTCTTTGCAGGCTATGGGGAAGATCATCATCGCGAAAGATCTGGAAACTGCGGTTGCAATGGCAAACAGCAGTGCGCCGGAGCATTTGGAGGTAATGACCCGGGAACCTTTCCGTTTTATGCCTCTGCTCCATAATTGTGGCGCAATGTTTTTGGGAACTGATTCGCCGGAGCCGTTAGGAGATTATTTTGCCGGGCCTAACCATATTCTGCCGACCGGGGGAACCGCCCGATTTTACAGCGTTTTGAATGTTGAAACTTTTATGAAAAAGACCAGTATTATTTCTTATACACATAAAGCATTGCTTGAAGCGGCTGATGATATTATCAATATGGCGGAAGCAGAAGGGTTGCGTGCTCATGCCAACGCGATTCGGAAACGTAAGGAACATAAAAATCAATTGTAGTTATTTCAGGCTCTGAAAAGAGGCCGGATGAGGTGATTTACTATGTCGGATTTAGCGATTCGTCCCAGTCTGGAAAGGTTGGAAGAATATGTGGTGGAGACCATTGATGCGGATATCGTCGTCAATGCGAATGAGTCTAACTACCCTTTGCCGGAAGCGGTACGGTCAGAAATAGAGGCTGAAACCGGGAAGGTTGCTTTTAATCGATATCCGCCGATGAGAGGAGACTCTTTGCGCGTCCTTATTGCAGATGCGCTTGGTATTGACCCTGATAAGGTGCGTGTTGGCAATGGCTCCAGCGAACTTTTGCAAATGGCATGTTATGCATTTGGGGGGATTGGCAGGAGGATCGCTGTCCCCTATCCGTCTTTTTCTATGTATAGCGTCTATGCCCGCTTGTCCGACAGTGATGTATTGCAATATCCTCTGACGGTAGACGGTTTTTTAGATGCAGAGGCATTAATCGCCTTTTGTCGTGCTAAACGTCCGCACTTGTTGATCATTAATAATCCAAATAATCCTACAGGCAACTACAATCCTCTTTCCGTAATAGAAAAAATTATTTCTCAGGTGGACTGCCCGATTATTGTTGATGAGGCTTATATGGAGTTTGCCGACGGAGAAGGTGTTGATCCACAGGATCTCCGCCCGCTTTCGCAATTAAAATTAGTGGCGGGTTCGGCTTTGGCTCTCTTAAATAAATACAGTAATTTTATGGTCTACCGTACCTTTTCCAAGGCATATGGTCTGGCAGGTATGCGGGCAGGATATTCTGTTGGGAGCCTGTTGCTGAGCAGGGTGTTAGGTAAAACGTTGCTTCCCTATCATGTGAACGCATATACTTTGATGGCTGCGGAATGCTGCTATAAACACCGGCAGGACTTTACGGCGCAGATCAAAGAAATCTGCGGGCAAAGAGACCTAATGATGGCTGAGTTACAGGAAACAGGAATGGAGGTTTGGCCCTCCCGGACAAATTTTATTTGTTATCGTCCGGCGGGCAAGCTGCAGCGGGTATTAGCAGAAGCCTATGATAGAAAATATGGTGTTAATAACTTCAGCCAAGCTACTAAAGCAGGTAAGTTTATTTTTAAAAACCTGTTGGCTGAAAAAATATTACTCAGGGACTTTACCGAGCATCAGGCGCTACAGGGATGTTTGCGTCAAACGGTTGGTTTGCCGGAAGAAAATGGCATTGTGATAAGTAAGATAAAAGGTATTTGCAGGGAGTGTTTGGGAAATGAGCAAATTAACTGAAGCGACGGCCGTTTTAGGTAAAAACGAGAGAAAAACGCGAAGCGATAAGGGCGCAGATGAGAGTTTGGTAAAAACACAACGTATGGCCATGTTATCCCGCACTACTGGGGAAACCGCTGTTACTGTTTCTCTAAATTTGGACGGCAGCGGAAATGCCGATGTTCAGACCGGCTTAGGCTTCATGGATCATATGTTGACCTTGTTGGCTGCGCATAGCTTTATGGATCTGCATGTACGAGCGCACGGAGATCTGGCTGTAGACAGTCATCATACAGTGGAAGATATAGGTATTGTGTTGGGGCAGTCCCTCAAGGAAGCAGTAGGTGATAAAAAAGGGATTCATCGTTACGGAAACAGTTTTATTCCTATGGATGAAACGCTTGCCCAGGTGTGTTTGGATTTTTCCGGGCGACCTTTTTTCGTGTTTGAGGCAGAGATACCCAAAGTTCGCCTGGGAAATTACGATACAGAGATGACGGAAGAATTCTTTCGGGCGCTAGCTATGAATTGTGGTCTGACTTTGCATATTCGAGTGCTCTATGGCAGCAATGTTCATCATCTTATCGAAGCTATTTTTAAGGCCTTTGCCCGTGCCTTAACCGAAGCAACCGCCATAGATCCCCGCGTAAAAGGGGTCATGAGCAGTAAGGGCGTGTTATAAATAAAACAGCGGCAGATTCAGGAGTAATGGGTTGAGTATTCGTAGATGTAGACAAGGCCGGGAGAAGAGTGCCGGGTAAGTTTTTAATATGCAAACTGATCATGCCGGTATTCCTTTAATCGCAGATGGAATGTGGGAGTTATTTATGGACAGCAAAAGAGTTATTATTGTGGATTACGGTTTAGGTAATCTGCACAGTGTGAATAAAGCCGTTGCCAAAGCCGGGGGGAAGCCGGAGATATCCGCATCCCCGGAGGTGATCCGAGAAGCTGAGAAAATCATTCTCCCGGGTGTGGGCGCTTTTGCCGATTGCATGGCAAATTTAAAAAGATCCGGTTTAATTCCTGTTTTGCGGGAACATTTTTTGGCAGACAAACCGTTTTTAGGCATTTGTCTGGGAATGCAGGCCCTGTTTGAAAGCAGTGAGGAGGGACCCGGAGTGCCGGGTTTGGGCTTTTTTCAAGGCAAGGTCATTTATATTCCTACAAAATGCAAGGTACCTCATGTAGGATGGAATCATCTGCATATAAAGAAATCGTCCCCTGTAGAAGGTGAGGCAGAGGGAAAATATGTTTACTTTACGCACAGTTATTGCTGTGTTCCTCAAGATACTTCTCTTATTTCTTCTGTCTGTGACCATGGGACAGAAATCGTTGCGGGGATCTGCCGGGGAAATATATTCGGGGTACAATACCATCCGGAAAAATCGAGTTGTGTCGGTATGGAAATGCTGCACCGTTTTGTGACATTATGATTTTAAGTCAGATGCTGGCAGATTACCGGGTCAGAACGTGGTAAACTTGTGAAAATGTATTGTTTTTGGTAATAGATTGTGTAATACATTGTGTGGGGGACGCTATGGTTATATTTCCGGCAATTGATTTGCGGGGCGGCAAAGCAGTTCGCCTGGTAGAGGGTGATTTTAAACAGGAAACAGTTTATGGGGAAGATCCTGCAAAAGTGGCAGAGACGTTTGCTGCGGCGGGAGCAACTTTTTTACATGTGGTGGATCTGGACGGCGCCCTTGCGGGAGAAAGCCGTAATTTGGCTGTAATTCAGCGAATTTTGGGTGTGTCCGCGTCCATGCAAGTGGAGGTGGGGGGCGGCATACGCAATTGTGATACCGCGGCTCGTTTGTTGGAAATGGGCGTAAAACGAGTGATTTTAGGAAGTCTGCCGATTCGGGACCCGGAAGAAACAGAAAGGATCTGTAAAAAATTCCCGGGACAGGTGGTTGCCGGTATTGATGCACGCAACGGAGAAACCGTTATTGAAGGCTGGGATGTTTCCGGCGGCGTGCATTATTTGGAGCTTGGGCGTCGTATGGCATCGATCGGCATAGAACATATTATTTTTACGGATATCGCAAGAGATGGTAAATTAACCGGGGTGAATGTAGAAGCCACGGCAGAGCTGGCTCGTACTGCAGGGGTAAAAGTAATTGCCAGCGGCGGCGTTTCCTCTCTTGCGGATATACGCGCTTTGATGGAACATGAAAATGAGGGGATTGAAGGGGTGATTATAGGAAAAGCGCTTTATGCAGGCAAAATTGATTTGAAGGAAGCTTTGGCGTTGGTCCGGCGCGCAAAGTAAATGTATAGTCCTACCGAACAGCGACATGAAATTAGAAAAAATGAGAACAAATTTACGGTTTAGTTAGCCATCGATTATAGATTAAAAAGGATACGTGAAGATTATGCTGGCAAAACGAATCATACCTTGTCTTGATGTGAAAGACGGGAAGGTTGTAAAAGGGAAAAAATTTATCGGCCTGGCGAACGTAGGAGACCCGGTACAGATGGCCGCTTTTTATGATGCGGAAGGCGCGGACGAACTGGTGTTTTTAGATATCGCTGCCAGTATAGAACAACGCAAATCCATGCTGGATATGATCTGCCGCACGGCCGGAGAAGTGTTTATGCCTTTCGCTGTCGGCGGCGGTATCAGTACTGTACAGGATATCAGAAACTGTCTGAACGCAGGTGCCGATAAGATTTCTTTAAATACGGCGGCCGTAAAGGATCCTGCTCTAATTACACAGGGGGCGGAATTGTTTGGCACCCAGTGTATTTTGCTGGCGGTCGACGCAAAACGCTGTGGTGAAAACCAATGGGAAGTTTATATTAACGGAGGGCACACGCCTACCGGTCTGGATTGTCTTGCGTGGGTGCAAAAGGCGGTTGCTCTGGGGGCCGGTGAGATACTCTTAACCAGTATGGATGCGGACGGCACAAAAGCAGGTTATGATATTCCTCTGACAAAAGCGGTAAGTGCCGTCGTTAACGTGCCAATCATTGCCAGTGGCGGTGCAGGGGCTCTGGAACATTTTTATGATGTATTGACAGAAGGTGGTGCCGACGCGGTTTTAGCAGCCTCCGTTTTTCACTATAAGGAATTTACAGTTAAGCAGGTTAAAACATATTTACAGTCAAAAGGTGTAGAGGTGAGGTTATAATGAAAATTGATGTCAGCAAATTGAAATTTGATGAAAAAGGTTTAATTCCGGCTATTGTACAAGACGTTTTCAGTGATGAGGTATTGATGTTGGCCTATATGAACGGGACGAGTCTCGCAAAAACCGTGGAAACCGGGTACACTTGGTTTTGGAGCCGCAGCCGTCAGGAATTATGGAATAAAGGCGCGACCAGCGGGCATTTGCAGAAAGTTGCTTCCATTACTTATGATTGTGATGGGGATGCGTTGCTGGTCAAGGTTGATCAGACCGGGGCTGCCTGTCATACAGGGCGTCATTCTTGCTTCTTTTCACCGCTTTGGAATGAGGGTGAAGGGAAAAACCTGCCTGTTCCGGAACCGGCGAATGAAAGCATCTACGGAGCCCTGGCCGAATTATACAGGGTGATTTTATATAAACGGGAACATGGGGGAGAAAAGAGCTATACACGTTACTTGTTTACTAAAGGGCAGGATAAAATTTTAAAAAAAGTTGGGGAAGAAGCGGCAGAAACCATTATCGCATCAAAAAATAACAGTAAAAAAGAAGTAATCAGCGAAATGAGCGATCTGTGGTATCATTGCATGGTGCTGTTGGCGTATCATGGCATAACCCCCGGCGACTTGCTGAGCGAATTATCCGGCCGCAGAGAAAAAGAAAACAATAGTAAGTATTGACCATTATATAGTTGTGCAAAATATAGTTGCGCAAAAATAATAAATTTATTTTCTGCTGATTATGTGCATATTCCGGCTTCGAGTATGGGGAGCCGGTTTTTTTATTCACTATCCGAACGAAGTTTTCCGTTTTGTTGTCAACGTTCCGGTCAATAAGGACATAGCCATTGTTGCGGAGTTGAGTCAGTTTGCCTTAAATATGGTTGGTTAGGAAAGATAAAAATTTGCCGGCGATATATAAAAATTTGCTGAAGCTACTTGACAATAATACCCCCACGGGGTATACTTATCAAACAGATACCCTATGGGGGTATTTTAAATTCCATAATAAGTTTATTTTAGCAGGAGAGAAGCAATGAGAGAGCCTAAAAGCAGAAGATCGGAAGGAAATCCGACTTGCGGCTGCGGTTGTGTAAAACATAAACACCGAGACAGCAACAGTCCCGAATATAAAAGTATGATGCGGCGTTTAAAATTAATTGAAGGACAAGTGCGCGGCATCGAAAAAATGGTGGAAGACGACCGCTACTGCATTGATATCCTGACGCAGGTAAGCGCGGTCCAATGCGCATTAAACGCATTTAATAAGGAACTACTGTCGCAGCATATCCATAGCTGCGTTGTAGAAGATATTCGCGAAGGTAAAGATGAAGTAGTAGATGAATTGGTTTCCGCTTTGCAAAAACTGATGAAGTAATTGCGGCAACAGCAACGGTAATCGATGGCGGGGCATTGGAATCATATAAAATGGCAGGAGATCAGGCGAAAATTCTTTTGCTGTTTAATGAAACCATGAAAGTATGAGGGAGTACCGGGAGATAATAATCCCGGGGAATAATTATGAAGAAAGAAAAGTATGTAGTGACCGGCATGACTTGCAGTGCCTGTTCCAGCCGTGTAGAAAAAACGGTACGGAATTTAGACGGTATGCATGAAGCAACAGTAAATCTGTTGACTCACTCTATGCATGTTGAATATGATGAAACAAAACTTAATGCAGCAGAGATCATTAAAGCGGTAACTGATACGGGCTATGGCGCCGAGCTGATGGACACTCAAAACCGTAGTGCCGATGCAGCGCGGCAGAAAATAACCGCTGTTGCAGAAAATCCGGCGATTAAAGCGGCGCGGGACGAAATTGCGGAAATGCAGGAACGATTTATCTGGTCCGTTATCTTTTTACTTCCTTTGTTGCTTTTGTCCATGACCCCCATGTTTGCAAAATTACTGGGTTTTGCTGTACCGGAGTTTTTGCAGAAGTATTTTTATGGAACGCAAAATGCGATCTGGTTGGCGTTTACAGAGTTTATTTTGGTTCTGCCGATTTTGTTTGTTAACAAAAAGTTTTTTATCAGTGGCTTTAAAAGCCTCCTCCACAAAGCGCCTAATATGGATAGTTTGGTGGCGATGGGGTCCGGCGCCGCATTGGCTTACGGTATTTTTGCGGTGTATCGTATTGGTTGGGGCATGGGACATGGGGATACGGTTCTTATTGATCTGTATCGTACCAACTTATACTTCGAATCCTCGGGTATGATTGTTACGCTGATTACTTTTGGAAAATGGCTGGAAGCAAGATCCAAGGGCCGTACCTCAGCTGCCATTGAAAAATTGATGGATCTGGCGCCGAAGCAGGCCCGCGTTATCCGCGAAGGTGAAGAGATTTTGCTTGCGTCGGCGGACTTGATGCCGGGGGATGAAGTTGTGGTCCGTCCGGGGGAAAGCATTCCTGCTGATGGCATCATTACTAAAGGAAATACCAGCATTGATGAAGCTGCCATTACCGGTGAAAGTATTCCGGTAGAGAAGCAGACCGGTGACAAGGTCATTAGCGCCACGTTGAATAAAACCGGTTTTATTCATTTTACGGCGCAAAAGGTGGGGGCTGACAGTACGATCAGCCAAATTATCCGATTGGTGGAGGAAGCCAGCAGCAGTAAAGCTCCCATTGCTCGTATGGCGGATAAGATTTCCGGTATCTTTGTACCGACAGTCATGCTTTTTGCCTTAGCTACTGCCATCTTCTGGCTTTTATGGGGAGAAAGTTTTGAATTTGCCTTCAGATGTGCGATCAGCGTATTGGTAATAAGTTGTCCCTGTGCTTTAGGATTGGCTACGCCGGTTGCCATTATGGTAGGTACGGGTAAAGGCGCAGAAAATGGTATTCTGATAAAATCGGGGGAAGCGCTGGAAACCGCTCATGCTTTGGACATCGTGGTATTGGACAAAACAGGGACGATTACCGAAGGAAAACCTCGGGTTACAGACATATTGCTGCCTGTTGCAGAAGCTTCAGAGACTTCTTCGGTTTATCTGGAGTTATTGACCATTGCCGCAGGTCTGGAATATGGCAGCAGCCATCCTTTGGCCAGCGCCATTATGGAATATACGGCAGAGAAAAATGTGACAGTGCCTGAAATGGAGAATTTCCAAACTCTATTTGGCAAAGGCGTAAAGGCACAAAAAAATGGCGTCACGTATTATGCAGGCAATAGCGCATTGATGGAAGAAACAGGTGCAGACATATCTTTTTTTACTCCCTCTCTGGAACGATTGGCTGATGCAGGAAAGACGCCGCTGTTTTTTGCCAGAGAAAAAAATATAATTGGCCTTATTGCTGTGGCTGATTGCGAAAAAAAGACCAGCCAACAGGCCATAGAAGAATTTAAAAATCTGGGCATTCGGGTTATTATGCTGACCGGGGACAATCCTCGTACAGCAGAGGCGATTCGTAAACGTATGAATATTCCCCAGGTGATTGCCGATGTTTTGCCGGAAGGCAAAGAAAAGGTAATTGCCGATCTGCAAAGCCGGGGGTACAAAGTGGCAATGGTCGGGGATGGGATTAATGATGCGCCGGCATTGGCTAAGGCTGATGTGGGAATTGCCATCGGCGCCGGTACGGATGTAGCCATTGAAAGCGCTGATATCGTGCTGATGAAGAGTGATTTGCTGGATGCGGTGAATGCTGTGCGCCTCAGCCATAATGTGATTAAAAAAATTAAAGAAGGTCTGTTTTGGGCATTCTTCTATAATGTGGTGTGTATTCCCGTGGCAGCCGGAGCTTTGTCATATTGGGGGATTTTGCTGAGCCCTGTTTTTGGCGCGGCGGCCATGAGTCTCAGCAGCGTTACCGTAGTCACCAATGCGTTGCGGCTAAAAAAATTTAAACCTGTACAACAAACAAAAATGATGGAAACGCTGGTTGATGCTCAAGTGAAAATCACCGGTATAAAAGAAGTATTTTCTGCAGTAAGAAGTACACAGGCATCGGCAGTAGCCCCAATTACAGAGGATAGTATTGAAAATAAAGCTGAAAATGCAGAGAAAGAAACTGTGGGAGGGATAAAAATGGAAAAAATTTTACGCATAGAAGGCATGATGTGTGCTCATTGTCAAAAGCACGTGCAAGAAACGCTTGCCGGGTTGGACGGGGTAACAAAGGTGGAGGTGAGTCTGGAAGATAAGACGGCAACGGTACAGATGAACCGCAACATCCCTTTTAATGAATTTGAAAAAGCGGTACAGGACGCCGGGTATGAATTGTTAAAATAAAAGGAACAAGCTTAACCAAGACGGTTTACAAGAGTACATCAACCGCGTATTTGCTTAGAGTGTGGGGCCTTTTGGCGCATATTTTATGAGAGATTCCGGTTGACAAATAAGAAAGGCTTTTGTATAATACCATTTGTAAACTATCGGGGGCATAGCTCAGCTGGGAGAGCGCTTGCATGGCATGCAAGAGGTCAGGAGTTCGATCCTCCTTGTCTCCACCAAGAAAATTATTACCTGCGCATATATGCATTGCGCAGGTATTTTTTATTTTTGAGGTAAAATATTCGCCTATGGCGGATCTGTTCTTGCGTTACTCAAATTGTCCATTTCGTGGTATAATTTACTCAAATATAAGTTTCCTAATTTTTAGCCGGGAGGGATAAACACATGTTAGAAGTAGGGAAAAAAGCACCGGATTTCACACTGCCGGATCAAAATGGAAAGATGATCACCTTAAGCAGTTTTTTGGGACAAAAAGTAATTTTATATTTTTATCCTAAAGATAATACTTCGGGCTGCACTAAACAGGCCTGCAACTTTGGTGAATTATATCCGCAAATTCAGGAAAAAGGCGCTGTTGTATTAGGTGTGAGTAAGGATAGCGTAGCGTCTCATAAAAAATTTGAAGAAAAATATCACCTGCCGTTCACCCTGATTTCGGACCCGGACCTGGTAGCGATCCAGGCTTATGATGTCTGGAAAGAAAAGAGTATGTACGGGAAAAAATATATGGGAGTAGAACGCAGTACATACCTGATCGATGAAAAGGGCATTATTATTCGTGCATTCGCCAAGGTTAAGCCGGCCGATAATCCGGGGCAAATGTTCAAAGAATTGGACTGAGCGATCGCCGGTAAATAAAGATTGCGGTCTGAAGCTATCTCTAACGCAGCGGGTGCAGGCAAGATGTGCAGTTAAAGCCCGTGAGGCATTGTTAAGAAATGGGGAAAAACGGATGAGCAGAACTCTGAACATGGCAGAAGCGTTACAGGAAGCACGCCGCTGTCTGCATTGCAGTATTCCCGGCTGCCGCAAAGGCTGTCCGATCGCCAACAATATACCTGATTTTATTCAAGCCTTAAAAGAAGGCAATATTGGTGCCGCTTATGAGATTATTGCGGAACGCAGCAATCTGCCCGCTATTTGCGGGAGGGTATGCCCTCATGAAAAGCAATGCGAAGCACACTGTGTGCTGGCGCGCAGTAAACGGGAAATTAAAATTGGGGATCTGGAAATGTTTATTGCGGATTTTGCCCATAAATACGGCCTTAAACCTATTCCCAAGTCTAACGGCGCCCGGGGTAAAGTCGCTGTAATTGGCAGCGGCCCTGCAGGGTTAACGGTTGCAGGGGATTTGGCTAAAATGAACTTTGCCGTTACCGTATTTGAAAAACAACCGGAGCCGGGGGGGATCTTATTGTTTGGCATCCCGGAGTTTCGTTTAAGCAAATCTGTGGTACAACAGGAAATAGAACAACTGCGCAATATCGGGGTAGAGTTTCGCTGCAATGTGCTGGCAGGACCGGATTATACAGTCGATGACATGTTTGCGGAAGGCTTTGATGCTATTTTTATGGGAACCGGGACGGCTTTTCCGCGTACCCTTGATATACCCGGTAAGGGGCTGGCCGGCATTGTGACGGCAGCGTATTATTTGCGTATGGCATACTTGGTAGAGGCTGGCCAGTTGGATGATAAAGAGCTGTTATTGCATGAAGGTGACCGGGTCGCTGTAATAGGAGCAGGCAATGTTGCGATGGATGCGGCACGGACTGCGGTTCGGCGAGGCGCCGGAGAGGTCACGGTGTTTTATCGGAAAACAGAACAGGAAGTGCCCGCCTTTCCTTCGGAAATTGAAGCTGCCAAAGCCGATTATGTACAGTTCCGATTTTTAAGAGAACCGCTTCGTTTTTTAAGCAAAAAAGAAATGGCGGAAAAAACAGGTGCGCATCTTTCCGTTGATGAAAGCACGGCGAATGTAAAGGTGCAGGAAGCTTTGGAAAAAAATCTTTTGGGAGCGGAAGAAGAAGAAACAACATTAGTGACCGGAGCAGATCAAACTGTCGGCGGTATGGCGTTTAGAGTTTTAGAAAAAGGTGAGGATGGAAACTTTGTTGCTACGGCAAAAGAGGAGTACCATGCGTTTGACAGTGTGATTCTGGCTGTGGGATCGAAGCCGGCTGCCCGGATCGTGGGTACAACGAGAGGAATTAAAGTGGATAACAGAGGCTTTGTGATCACCCGGGAGCGCCCTTATGGGATGACGACCCGGATGGGCGTTTTCAGCGGCGGGGATGTGGTGCATGGACCGGCCACGGTAGTTTTGGCTATGAAGGAATCTAAGCGGGTGGCGATCGGCATTGCTGAATATGTTGATGCAAAAAATTTGCTGCAGGATTGCAGGGAATAACTGATTGACAACTACACCTTATTTTTATATAATTAATGTAATAAAGTTAACAATTTCCGTAGCTGCTTCGTATTTATGAAGAAAGGGCGGTAGAGTATGAGTAATCGTTATAAAACCTTTATTTCCTGCTACAAAAAAGATAATTTATTATTAATCGGTTTTCTTGTAATATTGGCCGCGATCATTGCAATTTTCGGCTGAGAAATTTTTTGATGATTTAATTTTAGAATTGTTTCAGAATAAAAAATGCAGATGGATTTTTCCCCGCAAGAAAGTAATTCCCTTGCGGGGATTTTATTTTTAAGAAGAGATGATTTAGCTAAAAAATGACTGCACCACAAGAACAAGGTGTTTTTTCTTTAAAGTTTGCTAGAAAACACAATTTATTCTCCATTATTAATTTGAAATGTGCTATAATGATTATATAAATTTGCATCTGAAAATGACGGGTAAATTACAGGTAAAAAGCTGAGTTTATCATTTACATAAGTGGCAGAAAAGGTGTAATTGCATGAAAAATTCCAATAATGTGTGGTTATATTTACTGGCCTACCTGGCATTATTTTTGGGTTGGCTGCGGCGAAGCGTTCTTGGCAAGGCAGTTACTGCCGGCATTTTGATCCTTATTGTCAGTACTACATTCAATCATTTGAGTGCTGCGCCGTTTTCGTTTTTAGCAAACACGCTGTCAGAACAGACGAATACGGAAAAAGCGGAAGTAGCAGCGAAAGCTGAAACAACACAAAAAGCGGCGGATCAAAAAGAACAGGTGGAGAAGGCCCAAGACGCGGCCCAACCGATAAAAAGCCACAATTACTCTCTGGTTGTTACCAAAAGCGCATACCGAGTCACTTTATTGGATAACGGTTCCCCTATAAAAGAATATAACTGCGCAGTAGGACGAAACCCGGGCCAAAAGACAAAAACGGGGGACGCAAAAACTCCTGTAGGTACTTTTTCTGTAGAATCGATCACGCCTTCTTCCGATTGGGTCAGCAGTGAAGATGGTAAGGGCGCTTACGGACCCTGGTTCATCACTTTAGATACGAAAAGCTTGAGCAAGGGCGAATGGGGCGGGATCGGTCTTTCCGGGACCAATAAACCGGAAGGTCTGGGGAAAGCCTCCAGTGCCGGCAGCGTGCGGCTTCGTAATAGTGATATTGAAGAGATTAAGCGTTATGTAAAAATCGGTACTTCCGTGACGATTAAAGAATAAAAGACATAAAGCCGGCTGATTTGGCATGGCGATGGGGTTATTCCGGGGCAAGGCAATATGGAATAACCCTTTTTCTGTATAATGGAGCGTTGAAGATGAAAAGATTGTACCAGTTTATACTTGTTGTAACAGCATTGTTGCTTTTTGTAACGGGCCTGACTGCGGGTTGCCGCAATGAAGTCAATGTGTCCGGGCAAGGGAGCAAAACGGAAACAAATGTGAAAACTGCAAATAAAATAGATGATGATAAAGCTGCGGCGGAAAAAAAGATACAGGAAGAAGAACGAATCAAAGCCGAAGCTGAAAAAGCCAAAAAAGAGACTCTCGAAAACGCAGAGCGGGAAAAGGTGCAAATCAAACAAAAAGCGGGTAACCTTCAGTATTACGTGTTTGTAAAAAAGAGCACTTTTACGGTATACCTGATGGATGAAAAAGCGAATGTAGTAAAAACATATGATTGTACTTTAGGAAAGAACCCAGGACAGAAAGAAAAACGCGGTGACATGAAAACGCCTACCGGCACTTTCTATGTAGACGAAATAGATGATGCCCGTTCATGGACGCATGATTTTGGCGATGGTAAGGGTGAGATCAAAGGCGCCTATGGACCCTGGTTTATCAGTTTGAATACAGATGCGCAAAGTCGGGGCGCCTGGGGTGGGATCGGTATTCATGGGACGCATAAACCGGAAGCGATGGGTACGCGTGATTCCGAAGGTTGCATCCGTCTCCGCAATGAGAATGTTGTAGATTTAAAACAATATGTGCGGGTTGGGACTAAAGTCATTATAGAAGAATAAAGCAATAGTGCTGATGTATGGATGGCAATGATCGATCATGAAAAAAATGAACTCGGCCGTGTATTTATTTTCTTTAGGCCATTTTGCGACGGATTGGGCGCAGGGAGCAATCCCGGCTTTGCTTCCCTATTTTATTCAAAATTATAATTTATCTTATCGGGCGGCAGCGGCTCTTATTTTTGCGAATGTGTTGATATCTTCTTTACTTCAACCGGTGTTTGGCTATTATTCGGATCGGATATCCCGGCCCTGGTTTGTTCCTTTGGGCCCCGTCCTGTGTGGGACGGCAATAACTGCTATTGGTTTCAGCACTACCTATGAAGGGGTGTTTCTGGCGTCTGCGCTATCGGGCATAGGCAGCGCGATCTTTCACCCGGAAGGAGCCCTGATGGTAAATCGGGTCTCGGGGAAGGCCAAGGGACAGGCATTGGGCATTTTTTCCGTGGGGGGCAATGCCGGTTTCGCTGTCGGGCCGATCGTTGCGGGTTTCTGTGCGTATAAGATAGGTATTCATTCGCTGGTTTTGTTTGGTATAATCAATCTTCTGATAGGCGCTGCCTTGTCCTGGCAAATGTCGTCAGTTCTCAGGCAGGTGGCGGTCCAACAACAGCTTGAGGCGGAGAATGCGGGAGCGGAAGAGAAGAAAAATGACTGGAACTCATTTGGGAAGCTGTTTTTTGCTATTTTGGCACGTTCCTTATCATTCACACTTAGCAATACGTTTATTCCGATTTACTGGATCACCGTGCTGCATACTTCTGCCACACAAGGCACCACGGCGCTTTCTATCCTATTCACGCTGGGCGCGGTTATTACCTTTGTGGGCGGCGTGATTTCTGATCGGTTTGGCTTTGTTAAGGTCATTCGGGCGGCATTTATCTGTATGGTGCCTACGTATTTGCTTCTGACGCACACGACAAACGTCTGGTTGGCAACGGCTCTTTTGTTTCCTGCTGCGATTTCTATATTTTTGCCATATAGTCCCATCGTTGTTCTGGGTCAGACTTATCTGGCTAAAAATGCCGGTTTTGCTTCCGGTATAACACTGGGGCTGTCTACTACGTTAGGTGGCATTTTTGCGCCGCTGGTAGGATGGGCGGCTGACATTTGGGGACTGGTACCGGCCTTACAGATTTTTTGGATCACGGGACTTTTGGGCGCCGTTGCCGCCTTTACTCTGCCGTTGATCGACGGCCATGCGGACAAGGGGACTGATTGAGTGGATGTCCCATAAGGAGGGTTTTAGCGTGGAATTAGTGAAGGAAAATATAGTTACGGTTACAGAGGAAAATTTTACGCAGGAAGTTCTGCAATGCAGTGAACCTGTATTAGTAAATTTTTATGCCGCATGGGATCAGCCCTGCCGCATGCAGCAACCGGCCCTGGACTACATTGCTGATAATTATCCCCAGATAAAAGTTTGCAAACTGGACGTAGAGGAATATCCGGAAGTGGCGCAAAAATACGGGATTATTATGGTTCCTACTACCATAGCCTTTAAAGATGGAAAGAAAATTAAAAGGGCGTCGGGTCTGCGTTTGAAGCAGGTGCTGTTAAAGATGGTGCTGGAATAAGCGGTAATTATGTTGCATTAAAATCGTAAAGCTACTGTGACTTGGTTACAGACGAGAGGAAAATTTTTTGTTATACTTTGTTTAAACAGAAAATAGTCATAAATCACGCCTAAAAATGGCGGGAGTGTGACAATAGCGTAAGTGTTAACTATGATGAGAAAAGGAGAATGAATTATGAGCGTAATTGAAATTACCAAAGAAAATTTTGCCGCGGAAGTTTTGCAGTCAGAAAAACCGGTGTTGTTGGACTTTTGGGCCAGCTGGTGTGGTCCCTGCCGTATGATGGCCCCGGTCATCGAAACGATTGCGGCTGAAAACCCCGGTTTAAAGGTTGGTAAAGTGAATGTAGATGACAACCCTGAATTAGCCCAGCAGTTTAACGTAATGAGCATTCCGACGCTGGCCGCCTTTAAAGAGGGAAAATTAACGGGTACAGCGGTTGGTTTCCAACCTAAGGAAAATGTCTTGGAGCTGTTCAAGTGAAATTTGTTCAAAGTACCTTATAATGCGAAAGGCCATTGTCTCGGACAATGGCCTTTCGCATTATAAAATTGTGCAACTTGCTTTGTATTTGCACTATAAACCGGAATCCAAGTCTGGCTACAGGGGCTTATTCTGGGATATAATAGAAAAGAACGGATGGGAGGGAAAAAATGGCAACGGTGTTCATTATCGGCAGCGGCCCTGCGGGGGTAGCTGCATCGTTATACGCTAAACGAGGCGGCGCGGACGTTATAGTGATCAGTCGCGGTTCAGGCGCTCTGGGTAAAGCAGAAAAAATCCAGAATTATTACGGCCTTCGTACGGCAGTGTCAGGTAAAGAACTGGAAGAAGACGGCATCAGCGGCGCAAAAAATCTGGGTGTAAAATTTATTTGCGATGAAGTGGTTGACTTAGCCCTGAACGAAGATTTTACCGGTTTTGTTATTAAAACGCCGACCGGAAAGTATGCGGCGGATGCGGTGATCCTGGCTGCGGGCAGCAGCCGCAAGACGTTGCCGGTGCCCGGTCTTAAGGAGTTGGAAGGCAGAGGTGTAAGTTATTGCGCCATTTGTGATGCTTTTTTTTATCGCGGTAAAAGGGTAGGCGTTTTAGGTGCCGGAGAATACGCCCTGCATGAAGCGGAAACCCTGTTGCCTCATGCAGAGGAAGTTACGTTATTTACAAATGGGCAAGCGCCGACTGTACCAGTTCCGCAAACGATAAAAATAAATAAGGAAAAGCTGCTCTCCGTGGAAGCGGGAGAAGAGAATAAGCGGGTGAGCGGGATTCGATTGGCAACCGGAGAACTGGTTGCGGTAGAGGGTGTCTTTGTAGCCCTGGGGGTCGCCGGGAGTGTGGATCTGGCACGTAAGATCGGCGCCGCGGTACAGGCTGGAAATATACTGGTGGACAAAGACATGGCGACGAATGTGCCGGGGCTTTTTGCGGCCGGGGATTGTACCGGCGGGCTCTATCAAATTGTGAAGGCTGCGTATGAAGGAACTGTTGCAGGACTGTCTGTATTACGTTATCTGAAAGAGAAAAAATGACGCATCTGTATACTGACTTATTTATTGCAAAATTTTCGTTCTGGCCTTATTTATCTGCTTCGCAAAAAATGGATCTTAGCGACCAAACACAGCTGAGGCAATATAAAAAAGGCGAAATTTTATACGAGAGCAAAGAAACCTGTTTAGGTGTAGCCCTAATCAAAACAGGGCAGCTGCGCGCTTACATTTTGTCAGAGGATGGGCGGGAAGTTACATTGTATCGTTTATTCCCCGGTGACGTAGGTATTCTGACCGCTTCTTGCGTATTGCAGGCGGTAAGTTACCATGTATTTGTGGAAGCCGATGCTGATACGCAGGTTTTGCTCACTGCTTCTGAGATTTTTGGTAAACTGGTGGAAAATAATATTTATGTCCGTTGTTTTGCTTATGAAATGGCAAGCGCGCGTCTTTCAGAAATGTTGTGGACGCTGCAGCAAATACTGTTTCTCAGTGCGGATAAACGATTGGCCCTGTTTCTTTTGGAGGAAAGCAAAAAGAAAGCTTCCGATCGCCTGCTTTTAACACAAGAGCAAATAGCAAGCTACATGGGAAGCGCCAGAGAAGTTGTAAGCCGTCTCCTAAAATATTTTGCGGCGGAAAAAATTGTCCGGCCGGAACGAGGTTCGGTCACGATCCTTGATCGGAAAAAACTGGAACAGCTGGTAGAGTGAATCGTCCGCCCTTAACGTTGGGCGTAATGTGTGGTCACATATTGACTGATCCGTTTCAAACGTTCGGCAGTAGCCGGATGGCTGGATAAAAGTCGGGTCAGAAAATTTTTTTCTACATCGCCCTGGCTGATGAAGGTCAATCCCTGATATAATTCCACGCCCAACCCAATTTCGCAGGCGTAAAGATCCGCTTCATATTCGTCCTCGCGGGAACTGAACTGATTGATAAGGTAAAGCGGCAACTGCATTAAAAGTTGAAAAGCCCAAATTTGCAAGACAAAAAACCAGGATAGAATAAAAGCGATCCAGCCTAAAACGGGTATGAAACTTAAAACCTGTAAAAAAAGAGCAATCGTGCTGTAAATACGGATCACAAGATTGCCAAATCCGGCCATAATGCCGGTGATTAAGGCCGTATTTGTATCACCGTGCCGGATATGCCCGATTTCGTGTGCCAGAATACCGGCGATTTCTTCCACATACATGCCGTTTAATAAAGACTGAGTCACGGCAATATTATTCTTACCGACCGCAAAGGCATTGAGCATTTTTAAATTACAAACATATAAATTATAATTGCCGGAGTCCAGATCAGCGTGCTGACAAACAATATCCATTGCCTGCTTTAATTTTGCACTCTCTTGCCCATTGGGCTGGATGCAATTGGCCGCCCAGCACAAATAACGTTGCATAAACCAAGTGCGGTGAAATAAGCAGGGGACAAGCAAAATCAATGCAGTTAAGACGATTGTAATATTGTTCGGCAGAAAGGGCAGGCGGATATACTCCATGAGCTGTCGCAGCCATTCCCACTGGATAGGGGAGAAGGTCTGCCAAAAGGTCCAGAAAGTGGATATAATAAGAAAATTTACGATAAAAGTCAGTGAGATTAAGAGAATATCCCGTAAAAAATTATACACGATCCAACTCCTTTTTACTTACGACCCATCCATATAATACGGCCGGGCAATTGGGAAAGAAAAATTCCGCCGGTCATAATCAGACATCCCACAAGTTCTCTGGTGGTCATTACCTCGTTCAGGAATAAAAAACCGGCTAAGGCGCCAAAAATCATTTCGCAGCTCATCAACATAGATGCTTCTGTGGGAGGGACATTGGCCTGACCGATAATTTGCAGGGTGTAAGCCACACCGCTGGACATGATGCCGGCATAAAACAGTGGCAAGGCGGTTTGTTCCACGCTTTGCAGGGTAATTGTTTCCCCTGCCAGAAAGATCCCGCAAAAACTCAACAGCGCAGCGGTAATAAACTGCCCTTCCGCCAGATAGATCCCCGGATACCACCGAACAAAGTGATCGATAAATAAAATTTGCAAGGTCCAGAATAAAACACCCAGCATAGTTAAAAAATCACCGAAATTAAGCGGCTGCGCATCAGAGCGAAAGGCTAAGAGGTAGACGCCGATAAGGGCTAAAATTCCGCCCAGGATATGGGTGATCCGCAGGGGCTGCCGTACCCAAAGGCCGAACAAAGGAACCGCGATGATGTACAGGGCCGTGATAAAAGCGGCTTTTCCGGCGGTGGTATAAACCAGAGCCTGTTGCTGTAAAGCCGAACCTCCAAATAACATAGTGCCGATGATCAATCCACAAAGCCAAAGCGGCCAGGGCTTTACAGAGTGGTGTAAAGCGTCGGGTGCACTGTGATTTTTTTCTATAATAAATTTTCTCTTTTCTTCCGGTTTGAGATTCGGAGAGAGAATTTTTTTTCTTTCCTTCCGGCGGTGCCAGATAACCAGCGGAAAAACAGCTAACGTCCCCAGTACAAAACGTAGGGCGATAAAGCTAAATGTCTCCATGGTTCCGGTACTGACGCGCTGAAAAATGAAAGTGGTACCCCATATAAAAGCAACTAACAAAAGCAGTAAACGATTTTTCATTTGGAAAATAGAAACCCCTTATAAATCTTTAAAATCTGTAAAACACATTATACTATAAAATTATATTATTTCCAATTGAGCGGGAATGGACTTGAAGGTCGTTGTGTTATATAATAAAAAGCAAAATTTATAATGTTTTTCAAAACAAAGATAAACGCTTTTCTTTGTAGTCGATGGTAGTGCGATTTAGCTGTTTATAGTGATGCAGATGTTGTAGAGGGGCGGGGAATACGTATGAGAGATGAAGACAGAAAGAAAGAGATTATTTCAAACAGGGAAGAAACGGAACCGATGCTGATCCATGTGGAAGCAAATCAGGCCGGTTATCGGTGGGTGGCGATTGCCGCGATGCTATTGGCTATCGGCATCATTTTACATACCGTAACGCCTAACGTCGGCGGCGTTACCCCGAACTGGACCATTGCTATGTATTGCCTTGTCATTAACTTAACAAGGCCTTCTTTAAAGCAGGCGCTGGGTATCGGTTTTATTGCGGGTATTACACTGATCCCTTCTTCCAAATCCGCCTTTCCCCTGGGAAATATTGCCAGTGAACTTTGCGGCGCTTTTACCTGTTGTTTATTGTTAAAGGCATTGGCTGCCGTGCATCTGGATAAAATTCGTTTTGTCCCTTTTATTACAGGCTTTGCTTCCACCTTTATTTCCGGTGGCGTCTTTACGTTTATTTTGAAAATAGTGCTGAATCTGCCGCTTCGGGTTTGGGTGTTTGCGATGCTGCCGTTGGTGGCGGTGATAGGGGCTTTAAACGGACTGATCACCTTTGGTTTGTTTCGTCCGGTAAGAAAATTGTTTTATGCTCAGGAAGGAGATAGGGAATGATGGAACCGATAGTTTCCGTAGAAAATTTTTCATTTAAATATCTCCGTTCCGATCTGGTTTTAAAACAGGTAAATCTGGCGATTGAAAAAGGCTCTTTTACCGTAATGATTGGCGCCAGTGGTGCCGGTAAAACTACGTTATGTAAAGCGATGGCGGGGATCATTCCTTACTATACAGGCGGTGATTATGCCGGTGATGTGAAGGTGTTGGGCGAAAGCACTAAAGGTAAAAAAGTTTCCGATATATCTATGAAAGTAGGCTTGATGCTGGAGGATTATGAAAGCCAGCTGGTTTCTCTTACGGCAGGAGAAGAAGTTGCTTTTAGTCTGCTGAATCATGGCTTCCCTGCTGCGGAAACAGGAGAACGGGTACGCAAGGCTTTAGAAGCAGTAGGCCTTCCCGGGCGAGAAGGTTATCAATTGGATGAGTTATCCGGGGGGCAGCGTCAACGGCTGGCTTTAGCCTCTTTGCTGGCAGTGCGGCCGGAGGTTATTGTGTTGGACGAACCGGTCAGCGCTATGGATCCGGACGGTGCGGAAAGCCTGTATCGACTGCTTCACTCGATTCATGAAAAATTTGGCACGACTTTGATCGTAGTGGAACATCGGGTCGGTTTTGTTTTGCCCTATGTGCAAAACCTGGTCGCCATCAAAAACGGTATGATCGCCGCGCAGGGACTGTGCGAAGTGGTAGTACCGGAAATTTATCGGGATACGGAACTGCGTTCTTTGTTGCCGGATCTGTGGCAGGTGAAGTGTGAGTTGGAAGAAAGGACCGGCCAATCTTTTGCTTTGTGGCGTTCCGCGGAAGAGGCTGTTGAGGAATTGCGGAGCAAAGGTTTAGGAAACGGGGTGAGAGTATGATTGAAGCGAAAGAAGTAAACTTTGCCTATCGACGCGGTATTCCTGTTTTAAATGATATAAATTGTAAGATAGAAGATGGTGATTTTGTTGCTCTTTTGGGACATAACGGCAGCGGCAAGACAACCTTGTCTCGTTTGTTTATGGCGCTGGACCATCCTCGCAGCGGGCAGATTCTGGTCGATGGCGTGGATATTGCCAACTATGAGCCGGCCGATTTGGCGGATAAGATCGGGTATGTGTTTCAAAATCCGGATCTTCAGATTTTGGAAGATACTGTGTACGGAGAGGTGGCTTACGGTCCCCGGGTAAAAAAAATACCGGAAGAAAATATACAGAAAAATGTGGCGGCTGCGCTGCAAGCTATGGATCTGACCGGAATGGAATCCCGTTATCCGCGCATACTTTCCTTCGGGCAAAAACGCCGCCTCGGTGTGGCGGCAGCGTTAGCCTTAAACCCGCGGATGCTGATTTTAGATGAGATCACCAATGGTCAGGACGCGTTGGAACAAAAGTCAATGTTGGAACATCTCAAGGCCCTGAATGAAACGAGGGGTACCACGATTGTTTTAATTACGCATGATATGGACATTGTGCGCCGCTACACGAAACGTGCCATTGTCCTGACGGATGGCGACCTGGTCTTTGACGGTACCCCCCGGGAATTATTTGAAGGGAAACAACCGGTTGAACGTTGGGGGCTGCGGCGTCCCTTGGTCACCGAATTGGCCAGCGGGCTGGGGCTGTCGGCTTCTTCCTGTCAGGAGTTTTGCGACAGCATCGTAAAGGGAGGCGCGGCAAGATGAGACTCAATGCTTTTACCTGGATCATTGTGACCCTGGCTGTGACTGCCTGGGTATTTATTCTTCCTCTGGAAGCGGTAGCAACTATTTTAGTGCTTCAGTTGGTCTTGCTTCTTTATATTAAACGGACAAAAACCATGCTGGCGGCAATCGGCGCCTTGGGCGTATTTACCGGTATGATGGTTTTGCTGCAGCTGCTATTTGGCTCGCCGTTGGATGTGTCTCTTTTTGGCGGGTTGCGAATGCTGGTCATGACCCTGGCATTTTTGTGTATGCTGGCGACGACGAAGATACAAAGCATTGCCAAAGCGTTGGTAGACCGCTTCCATTTGCCGGTGGAGTATGCATTTATGTTGACGACGGCACTGCGGTTTGTCCCGAATTTTCTGGAGGACAGCGCGATTACTTTGGATGCGCAGTCCTGCAGAGGATATTCCAACAGAGGCAACGCGCTCACGCGCCTGCTCTCTTATATTGTAGCAATCCGGCCGTTGGTTATGCGGGCTGTGACGAAATCCGAAACGCTGGCGCTTTCTATGGAATTAAGGGGGTTTGGCGCGAATACCTATAAAAATATGCCGAAAGAAAAGTTTACATTGTTAGATATCGTTGTCCTGGCCCTTGTGGTGGTCTTAAGTACATATCCCTTTTGGCGGAAAATATTACTGAAAATGTAAAGATCAGTCTCTGACTCCGGGGCCCGAATGAGGCTAAAAGAAAAAAATTAAATGCTGATGCGTAAAGTCAGATCCTTCGTTGCTGCAGTCCGAAAGGAACACAGTTGCGAAGGATTTATTTTCTTAATTAAAAGACATAACAGTTTGTTATTCACTGCTATCCACAGGTTTATACACAGAAAAATAAATTTATCCACATGGTTGTTCACAGGCTACCACAACATATAGGTGATAAAAAGAAAAAATGTTCATAAAAGCACCTATATGTTGTTGCCAAGTTAAAAAGTATGTGTTAGAATATGGGTGAACTTTTTAGAAGACTATGTTTGAAATAATGGAATAGTCTTTGCGGAATTAACCGGGCATTTACAACATACAATAGCAATGGGCTTTAAGCCTGCAAGAAGGGTGGATACTTATGAAAGTTATCAAGCGCGATGGAACGACCGTTGATTTTGACCTGCAAAAGATTGTCGTAGCCATTGAAAAAGCAAACGCTGCGGTCGATCCGGCAGATCGGATCGAGGCAGAAAAAATTAAAAAAATTGCGGAATATGTAATGAGTAAAAACCGTTCCCGTCTGTTGGTGGAAGATATCCAGGATATGGTAGAGCGCCAGCTACAGGAAGCCGGTAAATTTGCCCTGGCCAAGGCTTATATTATTTATCGGTATCGCCGCGCGTTAGTACGTAAAGCCAATACGACGGACGAGTCCATCCTTTCTCTGATCCGCAACAGCAATAAAGATGTGATGGAAGAAAACAGCAATAAGAATGCGATCATGGCTTCCACGCAAAGGGATCTGATTGCCGGAGAAGTTTCCAAAGACCTGACCCGGCGTCTGGTTTTGCCGGCAGAAATCTCCAAAGCGCATGAAGATGGTGTGTTGCATTTCCATGATATGGACTATTTTATTCAGCCTATTTTCAATTGCTGCCTGATTAATATTGGGGATATGTTGGATAACGGCACGGTAATGAACGGCAAGATGATCGAATCTCCCAAGAGCTTCCAGGTCGCCTGCAACGTGATGACGCAAATCATCGCTTCTGTTGCGTCCAGTCAGTATGGCGGTCAGTCGGTGGATGTCCGTCATTTAGGCAAATATCTGCGTCGCAGCAGAGATAAGTTCATCGTTCGCGCAAAACGCGCCTTAGGCGAAAATGCGGACCCGAAAATTGTTGAAGCTGTTGTGGATGAACGCCTGCGTGAAGAATTAAAAGCCGGCGTGCAAACCATTCAGTACCAGATCAATACCTTGATGACGACTAACGGACAGTCGCCTTTTGTTACCCTGTTCCTGAATCTGCGTGAAGACGACCCTTACATTGAAGAAAATGCAATGATCATTGAAGAAGTCATCCGTCAGCGTTTACAGGGGATCAAAAATGAAAAAGGCGTTTATGTAACGCCTGCTTTCCCGAAGCTGGTTTATGTGTTGGATGAACACAACTGCTTGAATGGAGGCAAATATGACTATCTGACCAAGCTGGCTGTAAAATGCAGCGCCAAACGGATGTATCCGGACTATATCAGCGCAAAAAAAATGCGTGAAAATTATGCGGGGAATGTATTTGCTCCTATGGGATGCCGCAGTTTTCTTTCTCCCTGGAAAGATGAAAACGGCAATTACAAATTTGAAGGCCGTTTTAATCAGGGGGTTGTTTCCCTCAACCTTCCTCAAATTGGCATTATTGCGGATGGTGATGAGGATAAATTCTGGAAATTACTGGACGAACGGTTGCAGTTATGCCATGAAGCCCTCATGTGTCGCCATAATGCATTGTTAGGTGTTCGTTCTGATGTGAGTCCGATTCACTGGCAGTACGGTGCGATCGCCCGTTTGCCTAAAGGAGCGAAAATTGATCCTTACTTGATGAACGGCTATTCTACATTGTCATTGGGATACATTGGCCTGTATGAAATGACCGTTGCGATGCACAAAGGCAGCCATACTTCCGGCGAAGGTAAAGACTTCGCGATGCGTGTGATGAAACATCTGCGGGAAACCTGTGATGCATGGAAAGCGGCTTCCGGTTTGGGCTTTGCGCTGTATGGTACGCCGGCGGAATCGTTGTGCTATCGGTTCGCACGTGTGGATAAAGAACGCTTTGGTACGATTAAGGATATTACGGACAAAGGGTATTACACTAATTCGTATCATGTAGATGTGCGTGAGAACATCGACGCTTTTTCTAAATTTGAGTTTGAAAGCGAATTCCAGAAAATCTCTTCCGGCGGCGCGATCAGTTATGTAGAAATTCCCAACTTACGGAACAATCCGACGGCGATAGAAGCGGTCGTAAAATTTATTTATGAAAACATCCAGTATGCGGAATTCAATACGAAGTCGGATTACTGCATGGTTTGCGGTTATGACGGGGAAATCATGATCAATGATGATAATGAGTGGGAGTGCCCGCAATGTCATAATAAAGATCATGCGAAAATGAACGTGACCCGTCGTACCTGTGGTTACCTGGGTGAAAATTTCTGGAATGTAGGCAAGACAAAAGAAATCAAAGCTCGTGTGCTGCACCTGTAAAACAACCACAAGAAAAACGGCGGTTAAAAACCGCCGTTTTTTAAGCTTTTTAAAAGTAGCAGTAAAAAAGGTATCACGCTATAATATTGATATAATAAAGAAGATAAAAAAGTTTATTCTTTAAAACAGATGTCGAAAGAAGGGAATTTTATGAAATACGCCACATTGAAACGTCACGATGTAGCGAATGGTCCGGGAGTCAGAGTTTCCTTATTTGTCAGTGGCTGTCGTCATCATTGCCGAGGCTGTTTTAATCCGGAAACCTGGGACTTTAACTATGGGAAACCCTTTGATGGTGAAGTACTGGATACTTTGCTGCGTGCTTGTAATCATGATTTTATTACCGGCCTTTCGGTATTAGGGGGAGAACCTTTTGAACCGGAAAATCAACCGGAAGTCTTGAATGTGATGCGGAAGTTCAAAGAACTGTATCCGCAAAAAACGGTATGGTGCTACACCGGTTATGATTTCGAGAAAGATATTCTGACTGGAAAGCTAGGACCCTGGGAAATCACCGAAGAGATTTTGTCTTTGATCGACGTACTGGTGGATGGAGAGTTTAAGCTGGAAGAAAAAGATTTGAACCTGCGCTTTCGCGGCAGCTGCAATCAGCGGGTCATCAATGTGCCTGAGTCTTTGAAAACAGATACGGTCGTTTTATGGGATGAGGGAGAAGGAATGTTTGAACCGGATAAATAAATCGTTTCGGCATCATAGTTCCTCTGTTTTTACATCTTACTTTATTTTCACACTTCACTTTAATTGATAACCTGACATTGATACTGGGATGCGAATGAAATAAAATTGAGAGTAATGAATTTGAGTATAAGGCAGTTGGTACAAGATATACCGGCTGCTTTTCTCCATAGAGGACATTTTGGTGAGGGGCAGGAGGCAGATATGGAACCTGTAACGCAAAAATTGTACGAACAAAACAGCAATCTCAAAACATGTACAGCCACGGTTTTGGAATGTGAAGCATTTGAAAGAGATTTTCTGATTGTTTTAGATCAGACCGTCCTCTTTCCTGAAGGCGGGGGCCAGCTCAGCGATACCGGTTTCATTGAAGATGCACCCGTATGGCATGTGCGGGAGCGCAACGGAAAAATCCAGCATTTTTGTAAAAAATGTTTTTCTTCCGGCGCCCGGGTAAGCGTTAAAGTAAACTGGCAGGACCGCCTGGACCATATGCAGCAGCATTGCGGCGAACACATTCTTTCTCATGCTTTTTGGAAGCTGTTCGGTGCGAATAATGTAGGGTTTCACATGAGTGAACGGTATGTAACCATTGATTTAGACAAAGAAGTAACCTGGGAACAGGCTTATCAGGCGGAAGACTTTGCGAATCGTCAGTTATGGGAAGACCGTCCTGTTACCGTTGCCTATAAACCGCATACGGAATTAGATGGCTTGCCTATGCGGAAAAAGAATACAAAACTGACGGGCATATTGCGTGTAGTGACCGTAGAAGGCGGCGATGTCTGCACTTGTTGCGGGACGCATCCGGAAACTACCGGAGTGATCGGGATCATAAAGATCCTGCGCATAGAAAAACATAAAGCCGGTACCCGAGTGGAATTTTTATGCGGGCGTTGGGCTTTGGAAGATATTCGTAGGAAAATAGAAGCGGTGCGCAATGCTTCCAATATGTTGAGCATAAAAGAAGAGGATGTTTGTTCCGGCATTGAAAGGTTGGAAACAGAGATTTCTGAGTTACAAGAAAAGGTAAAAGAGAAAACGGCGATTATCCAAGACGCGAAAGTGGCGAAAATTTTAAGGGAAGCTACGTTTAACAGATCCGGAAATAAAGTTTTAGCAGCAATTGAAGAAAATTTTGAGGGAGTGGCGGCAAAGTCATTATTTAAAAAGCTTGCGGCGCAAACACAGGCAGTTGCAGCGGTTATATATCAGGAAGGCGCTCGGGCAAACTACATGATCGGTGTCGGGCCCGGCAGCCAGGTTAACTGTAAAGAGATTATCACCCGGGCGAATGAGCTATTTTCCGGACGGGGCGGGGGTAAGCCGGAAGCGGTTCAGGGGAGCGCGCCCTCTACGGAAGACTGGCGTGCTAAGGCAGAGCTGTTGGTCGACTATTTGCGCCAATTATAAGTGTTTTTATTGCAGAAAATAAATTAAGAATTATGTAACAAAAGCTTCTTTTGTCTGAATGAAAAGTAAAAGTTGCAAAAAGCAAAAATAAAAACACAGGCAGATTTGTGCTACTCGGGCAAATCCGCCTGTGTTCTATCTTGTGATAAGAGGAAAACATATTTAAATTTCTTCTTGTTGTTCTCTTTTTGCTTTTATAAATTCATAAACTAAGGGGAGGACAGAAACAATGATGATGCCCAAAGCAACGTGGGAGAAATTATTTTTTACAAAAGAGATATTGCCAAAAAAATATCCAGCGACGGTGAATAAAGCGACCCAAGTAAATCCCCCGGTCACATTGTATTCCAGAAACGTACGATAATGCATGGTTCCGATACCCGCAACAAAAGGCGCAAAAGTGCGAACGATAGGTACAAACCGGCAAAGAAAAATTGCTTTATGGCCATGTTTCTCATAAAACTTTTGCGCTTTTTCCACATGTTCCGGCTTAATCAGAGGATTGTGACTTTCCAGTAATTTTTTGCCGAATTTTTCACCGATCCAGTAATTACTGGTATCGCCTAAAATAGCGGCGCTAAGGCAAATGAGAAACAGAGTTCCGAAATGCAACCCTTCGGAAGTGGCTGATAAGGCTCCGCAGGCAAATAAAAGAGAATCCCCCGGGAGAAAAGGTGTTACGACCAACCCAGTCTCACAAAAGATGATCAGAAAGAGAATAAAATAAATTAAAGAACCATACGCTGCCATTACTGCCGGAATATATTTATCAAAGTGCATAATATATTCATTAAAATAGAAAAAAAGCTGACTAATATCCATGAAGAGAACCCTCCGTTAAATTGCTTCTTTATGAATTATTCAGGTCTGGACAACATATTCTATCATATTTAGGCAAAGAATGATATAATAATTCGAAACGGAAAGAATTTTATGGAGGCCTTTAATGACAAAAACCTTATATCGTTGCGAAACGAAAGAAAATTATGCGGAATTTCGAAAAGAAATAGAAGAAAAAATAAAAATACATCAGTTAGCCGGAGAAATCGTACCCACTCCGGAAATGATCAAGACGCCGGAGCAAATTGCCGGTATTCGTGAAGCGTGTCGAATCAATACCCTGGTATTAGACGAAGTAACAAAACGGATAAAAAAGGGAATGACAACGGAAGAAATAGACAGGGTCGTTTATAGTTTTACGGTGGCGCAGGGGGCGATTCCTGCTCCTTTAAATTTCTGCGGTTTTCCTAAAAGTGTCTGCACTTCGATCAATGACCAGGTATGCCACGGTATTCCTGATAAAAACGTGACGCTGCGAAGCGGAGATATCGTGAATGTAGATGTTTCTACAATTTATAAAGGCTTTTACGGAGATGCATCCCGAATGTTTGAAATCGGCCGGGTGGATAAAAGAGCCCGGGATCTGACGGCCATTACGAAAGAGTGCCTTAAACGCGGCGTAGCTGCGGCAAAGCCCTGGGGGCATTTAGGCGATATCGGGGCGGTGATTTCGCAGCTGGCTCATAAACACGGTTATTCTGTGGTAGAGGACTTTGGCGGTCACGGTGTGGGAATTGAATTTCATGAGGACCCCTTTGTGCCTCATACCGGGAAAAAAGGTACCGGTATGCTGTTGGTTCCCGGTATGATTTTTACAATCGAGCCGATGATCAATATGGGTAAAAAGGATGTTTTCATTGACGCGGCGAATGAGTGGACCGCCTATACCGAAGACGGGGGCCTTTCGGCGCAATGGGAACACACAATACTGATTACGGACACCGGCGCCGAAATATTGAGCTGGTAGAAACTGTAACCGTGCACAAGAGCGGCTACGGCAGTTGTAATATTTTCAACTGACAATAGAATGCGGATGTGTCTTGCTTTTTGAAAGAGTCTGCAGTTAGTCTGCAGGCTCTTTTTGTACTTATATCGCAGGCGTTTGTCTATAGAAGCGATGCAGCTTGCATATATGGAAAAGGTGTATGGGGACAAAATAGCATATACTATATCATAATGTATACACGTATACTTGTCTTTAAACTATTGTAAAAGGCTTACAAAACAATTACAATTATCACATCGGCAAAAGATGTTTTGCTGGGAAATGTAATACATTTTATTTTAACAAATGGGGTGGGAATTATGTTGGAGTTGTTAAACACGTTTGACAGTTTCGTTTGGGGTCCTCCGCTGCTGATCCTTTTAATGGGGACCGGTATTTTGCTGACGGTTCGATTAAACCTTTTACAGGTATTTAAGCTGCCGAAAGCTTTGGCGCTGATTTTTACGGCCCGTAACAGCGGTGGAGGCGATGTTAACAGCTTCCAGGCATTATGTACTGCGTTGGCGGCCACGGTAGGGACCGGTAATATTGTCGGGGTAGCTACTGCGGTAAAGGCCGGCGGCCCCGGCGCTTTATTCTGGATGTGGATCGCGGCTTTTTTCGGTATGGCGACAAAATATGCGGAATGTCTGCTGGCAGTAAAATATCGTACTGTGGATGACAATGGGGAAATTTCCGGCGGCCCCATGTATTATATTGAAAAAGGTTTAGGCAAAAATTACAGACCGTTAGCGTTGGCTTTTGCGGTGTTTGGTGTGATGACAGCCTGCTTTGGCTGCGGTACTTTTGCTCAGATCAATGCGATTTCAGAGATTACCAATCTCACCTTCGGGGTGGATCAAAGAGCAACGTCTATTTTCCTGGCTATTTTGACGGCATTGATCGTTATGGGAGGCTTACAAAGCATTTCCAACGTATCCAGTAAAGTAGTTCCTTTTATGGCCGTACTTTATATTTTAACAACAGTTTCTGTTCTCTTCATATTTGCGGACCGGATCCCTGATGCTATTGCTATGATCATACATGATGCGTTTAATCCTACTGCTGCGGCCGGCGGATTTTTGGGCGCTACTGTCATGATGGCAATCCGCAGCGGTATTGCCCGCGGTATTTTCTCCAATGAAGCCGGTTTGGGTTCGGCGCCTATCGTAGCGGCAGCTGCTAAGACAAAGTGGGCAGCGGAGCAGGGTCTGATCTCCATGACAGGTACCTTTATTGATACGATCATTATTTGTTCTCTGACCGGTCTGACGTTAGTGGTGACTGGTGTCTATACGGGAGATTTCAATGGCGCGGCTATGACCGCTACTGCGTTTGGCATGGCGTTTCCTACGGCAGCAAAATATTTGTTGTTCGTCGGCCTTGGCCTGTTTGCGTTCTCTACCGTTTTAGGCTGGAATTATTATGGCGAACGTTGTGTCGAATACTTGGCCGGCGTAAAAGGAATTCTTCCTTACCGCCTGTTCTTTGTAGCGATGGTTGGTCTGGCAGGTTTTATAAAACTGGAAATGATCTGGACGATTGCGGATATCGTAAATGGCTTGATGGCATTTCCCAACTTAATTGCCTTAGTTCTTCTTACTCCTGTAGTGGTACAGGAAAGCAAGGCTTATTTTGCCCACGTCGAAAGAGTATACGAGCGCAAAGAAAAACTTGACTTGGTCAAGACTAATGCGGAAGAAAGCGTCTCAGGCATCTAAAAATATTTGCTTGCGTGAAGTTCTGTAATAAAAGATTTAAATTTTTTAGGAAAGATAAAATCAAGAATTGCTAATGTGCAAAGCAACCGGATTATGAGAAATGAGCGGCTACCTTGAAATTAAGGTAAGCCGCTTGTTTTGATTTATCGCAGAAGGTGATGTTCGTTCAGATGGAGTAAAATATTGCTGTGGGTCTCTTGGAAAAACAAATTTAATGTTTTAATCCGGGCAGAAAGAAACAAGTAAGGCAGCTGGAATTACACCCCACAGTCCCGGGATTTATGGTAAAATAATACTGTATGATTACAGGAGGATTTTTCATGGACAGTATTTCAGGACTCAATCCACAGCAAAAAGCGGCGGTGGAAAATATAAATGGGGCGATGTTGATTTTGGCCGGGGCCGGCAGCGGCAAGACTAAAGTGCTGACTTGCCGTATTGCGCATTTACTGGAATTAGGGGTGCCGCCCTATAAGATTCTGGCGATTACATTTACGAATAAAGCGGCGAAAGAAATGCGTTCCCGGGTGGATGCAATGGTAGGGAGCGCGGCCAAAGATGTTTGGCTGTATACTTTTCATGCTTTTTGCGCCCGTTTTTTGCGGAGTGAGATCGAAATTTCAGGAAAATATAAAAGTAATTTTGCCATCTATGATGCGGCCGACCAAAAAAATTTGATTAAGGCCATTTTAAAAGATATGAATCTGGATGAAAAACGTTTTCCGCCGGCGGCGCTGCAAAATGCAATTTCCAATGCCAAGAACGAAATGCTGGATGCAGCGGCTTTTGCCAAATTGGCCGGAGATTTTTTTGAACAAAAGGCGGCGGAAGTTTATGAGCAATATGAGAAGCGCCTGGTAGTTAATAATGCTCTTGATTTTGACGACCTGCTCATGGTGACGGTTAAAATTTTAACAGAATATCCGGAGATTAGGGAAAAATATCAAAAACGTTTTAATTATATTATGATTGATGAATACCAGGATACCAATCGCACCCAGTATCTGTTAGCCCGTTATCTGGCTGGGGACACGGGCAATTTATGTGCGGTCGGAGACGCGGATCAGAGCATTTATGGCTGGCGCGGCGCAGATATCCGCAATATTTTGGATTTTGAAAAGGATTATCCCGGCGCCAGACTTTTGAAGCTGGAACAAAATTATCGTTCTACCGTAAAAATTTTAGATGCGGCTAATGCGGTGATTGAAAATAATACAGGCAGAAAGCCTAAAAAATTATGGACAGAAAATCCGGAAGGTGCTGTTCTTACCTATTACAATGCGACAGATGAGCGGGATGAAGCCCGTTTTGTTGTGGAACAGGCGCAGGTCCTGCTGCGTAATAAAAATTACCGTTACGGAGATATGGCCGTTTTATATAGGACAAATACCCAGTCCCGTGTGTTTGAAGAAATGTTGATCAAAAGCGGGATCAGCTACAATATGGTCGGGGGGATCAAGTTCTACGATCGTAAAGAGATACGGGATGTGATGGCCTATTTAAAACTGCTGTATAATCCTTATGACACACTGAGTTTATTACGTATCATCAATGTGCCTAAACGAGGCATAGGGGCTGCAACGATAGGCAAATTACAGGATTACGCCAATGCGAAGGGTCTCTCTTTGTTTGAGGTGATCACGAATGCGTCTTCCGTCCCCGGTTTAAGCGCCCGTTTTGTCAGCAAGCTGGAAGAGATGAGTTCCGTGTTGTTCGATCTTATGGGAGACGCTTCTGAATTACCGGTGGAGGAACTGATTGAAAATGTGACGCAAAAAACCGGTTACCTGGAAGAATTGGAACTGGAGCGGACGCCTCAGGCTGAAAGCCGGATTGAAAATTTGCAGGAACTGATCAGTGTGGCGCAGGATTTTCTGAAAGAGGAAGGGGAAAAAACTTTAGCCCAATTTCTGGAGCATGTGGCCTTGGTTTCCGATATTGATGACGCTCAACTGGATAATGATAAGATTACGTTAATGACGTTGCACTCTGCCAAAGGACTGGAATTTCCGGTGGTCTTTCTGGCAGGGATGGAGGAAGGACTGTTTCCCCATGCAAGAAGTCTTATGGACGAGGAAGCCTTGGAAGAAGAACGGCGTTTATGTTACGTCGGCATTACCCGGGCGAAGCAGATCTTATACCTGACCGGGGCAAAGACCCGTACGATTTATGGACGGACGAGCTTTACGACGGCCTCGCGTTTTCTGCAGGAAATACCGGATCAGTTGCTGCGGGAATATCAGCGTCCCGCCTTAACTTCGTTAGGGGTCAGGGGGGATCGCCCGAGGCATATCCAATCTTCTTTAAGCCCTAAATTCATTGAAGAAAGTAAAAAGAACGCCGGTATTTTCAGTCAGGTACATACTGATTTTGTGCCGGAAAAAGCCAAAGGAGAAATGGATACCTTCGCCATCGGCGACCGAGTCAATCATAAAAAGTGGGGCGATGGAACCATCGTCAGTGTAAAAAATTCTGCGGATGGACAGGAAGTCAAAGTGGCTTTTGTCGGCGGGGGGATCCGCAGTCTGTTGACGCAATATGCGATGTTGAAAAAGTTGTAAGAATGAAGGGGAATCATTGTGGAAGAAAAAGAGACAGTGCAGTATGAACCGGCTAAAATAAAAGCGGGCGAAACGAAAGAAGGATTGCTGCAGGAAGCGGAATCGTTACGTATACAGCTGCGGCACCATGAATACCAATATTATGTCCTGGATGCCCCGGAAATCAGTGATGGGGAATATGATGCCCTTACTAACCGACTGCGTGCTATCGAAGCGCTTTATCCGGCAGAAGTCCCGGCCGATTCCCCTACGCATCGCCCGGGGGGCTATGTGGCTCCGGGCTTTACCCAGGTGAAGCATATGATCCCTATGTTAAGTTTAGGGAATGTGTACAGCGCCGCGGAGATGGAAAGTTTTGCTTTACGTGTAAAAGCCGGTCTGCCATCGGCGGCGCAGGTCAGCTATGTGATGGAGCCTAAAATTGACGGACTGGCCTGCAGTCTGATTTACGAAAACGGACGTCTGGTTCGTGCGGCGACCCGCGGCGACGGCGAGGTAGGCGAAAATGTGACGGCCAATGTGCGTTCCATTAAAGCGATCCCTCAGCGTCTGCAGATTCCCGCAGGAGAAGAAATACCGGAGCTTGTGGATGTACGGGGCGAAATTTACATGTCCAGAGAAGCCTTCCTGCGTCTGAATGAAGAACGGAGTGAAGCGGGAGAACCTTCTTTCGCCAACCCCCGCAATGCAGCGGCAGGCAGTCTGCGCCAATTGGATCCGGCCGTTACAGCCAAACGGAAACTGAGTTTTTTTGCCTATTATCTCAGGGGGTCTGAAGAAAGCGCGACTCAGGCAGAAAATCTGAAACGGCTGGAAGCCTATGGCTTTACCACACCGGAATATTGGTGCGTGGTAAATGGTATCGAGGGAATATTGCGGTTTATCAAAGAACATGACGATCGACGGAATCTGCTTCCCTATGACACGGACGGAGCGGTGGTCAAAGTAAATTCAGTGGAACAGCAGCATATATTAGGGGCGACGGGGAAGGATCCGCGCTGGGCGATCGCCTATAAATATCCGCCGGAGCAGGCGCAGACCCGTCTGGAAAATATTGTGATCCAGGTAGGGAGAACCGGTGTTCTGACCCCGGCAGCCGTGCTGACGCCGGTGAAATTATCCGGCAGTACGGTGAGTCGCGCGACCCTTCACAATGAAGATTTTATCAAGGAAAAAGATATTCGCATCGGTGATACGGTCATTATCAATAAAGCGGCGGAAATCATTCCGGAAGTGCTTTCCGTGGTAAAAGAGCTTCGTCCGACAGATGCGGTTCCTTTTACCATGCCTTCGCAATGTCCGGAGTGTGACTGGCCTGTGGTCAGAAAAGCAGGCGAGGCCGCTTATCGCTGCACCAATCCGCATTGCCCCGCCTTGGGTCGGGAGGGCCTGATCCATTTTGTTTCCCGGGATGCGATGGATATAGAAGGATGCGGTCCTTCTGTGATCAATCAGCTTATGGATAAGGGGTTGGTAAGAAATCCGGCGGATCTGTATGAGCTGACGGAAGAAAAACTCCTGACCTTAGAGCGTATGGGGAAAAAATCTGCGGATAATTTGTTGAAAGCGATTGAAAAAAGTAAAAAGCAGGGGCTGGACAAGCTGTTATTTGCGCTGGGGATCCGCCATGTGGGAGCAAAAGGCGGACGTGTTCTGGCTCTGCAATATGGGACGATGGCTGCGCTGCAGCAGGCCGAAACGGAAGCATTGTCACAGGTCAAAGATGTGGGTCCTGTCATTGCCGAAAGTATCGTAACCTGGTTTGCCAATCCTTTGAATCAGGAATTGGTGGAGCGGCTGACCTCGTTGGGCGTTAATATGACGATGCAGGCCCGGACAATGAATGAAAGTCATCCTTTTTATGGGAAGACCATGGTGTTTACAGGAACTTTGCCAACCCTGGACCGGGCTACCGCCCAGACGATGGCCCAGGATGCCGGCGCAAAAATTACCGGCAGTGTGAGCAGGAAGACCGACTATGTAGTCGCCGGTGCGGAAGCCGGCAGCAAACTGGAAAAAGCTGAAGAGCTTCAGGTCACCATCCTGGATGAAAAAAGATTTTTGGAGCTGATAAGGGGAAGTGTTCCTGCTGACGGAATGAAAGAAAATTCACCGGCTGCCGATAACGCCGCAGAAGAAACGGAAGCTAAAGATACTGAAGCCCAGGATATCGAAGCCAAAGACAGCCGGGCTAAGGATACTGTGAAAGCCGGACGCAAGCAAGCGCAAGTCAGAAAAGAAACAGAAGCATCTTTGTTTGACTAAAGGAGAGACAATGCGAAGCATAAATTTATTCAGAAGGATCCGCCCCTGGACATTTTTGTTGTGCCTTGTGTTGCTGCTGACTTCCGGTTGCGGTTTTTTGCAAAAGGTGGCCGGAGACCCGTTTGAAGGGAAGTGGATCGGGATTGCCAAAACCCCCGGTATAGGAGATTCGTTGCTGCGCATTCAAATTGAGCCGGCGGGCGGCGAAAAATATTTTGTACAGGTGTTGGCTGACGGATATCATCTGACAAATTCGGTTGCTTCGGAGGAAAAACAGGTTTATGTCTGGCAGAATTTAGCCGAATTACGTTTTACCGGAACGTTGGAAAACGATACACTGCACCTGAATAAACTCATGCGTTTTTCCCTTGTGTTGAGTAAATTTACCGGCGGCCTGACGCTCAGCGACGGAACGGAGATTTATCGGGATGATGGTAAAAAATATCCTGAACTGCAAAAGGAATTACGTAATATTATGCAGAAAAAGCATCCCCAGGCCCAATTTAAGGATAAAAATGAATCATAAACTGTTATTTAAGGAAGAAAATGTCGCTTGGCCATCACAGTTGGTTTTCCCTCCATTCATAATGTGATATAATAATTTAGTATAGTTATTTTTGCCTTAGGGCTTATTGAAATATGGGACGGTGAAAAAATGAAAGTAACAGAAAAAGATGTGGCTTACATCGCAGCACTTTCGCGACTGGAAATTTCCGAGTCCGAAATGCCGAAATTTACGGAGCAATTCAACCAGATTCTTAACTATGCGGATATTTTGGAAAAAGTGGATACTGCCGGTATCGAACCCACTTTCAGTATTCTGCCTTTGTATAATGTACTGCGGGAAGACGAGCCGCAGCCGGGGGTAACCCATGAAGACGCGCTGAAAAATGCGCCGGCTGTTCACAATGACGGTTTTAAAGTGCCGCGGGTAATCGAATAATTAGGGGGTAAATACGGTGAAGGTATATGAAAGCACTGTTCATGAGTTGCATGAACAGCTGAAAAATAAACAAATCAGTTCGGTCGAGCTGACGCAGGCTGTATATGAACGGGTCGATGAAGTGGAAGGTCGCATCGGAGCCTATCTGACGTTAGATAAAGATGTGGCCTTAGCGCAAGCGGCCAAAGTGGATGCGAAAATTGCCGCCGGAGAAGAAATAAAGCCCCTGGCAGGTATTCCCGGCGCGATTAAAGACAATATCAGCACAAAGGGCCTGCGTACTACCTGTGCTTCCCACATTTTGGATAATTTTATCCCCGTGTATGATGCCCATGTAATTGAAAATTTGCGGAAAGACGAGACGATATTTCTGGGTAAGACCAACATGGATGAATTTGCCATGGGTTCTACGACGGAAACTTCTTATATGAAAAAAACCCATAATGCCTGGGATTTACATTGTGTTCCCGGCGGCTCTTCCGGCGGCAGTGCAGCTGCCGTGGCGGCGGGAGAGACGATTTGGTCGTTAGGTTCGGATACGGGCGGCTCCATCCGGCAGCCTGCTTCTTTTAACGGCGTAGTCGGGATTAAACCGACCTATGGCCGTGTATCCCGTTATGGCTGCGTCGCGTTTGCTTCTTCTCTGGATCAGATCGGGCCTATCACGAAAGACGTAACGGATGCGGCGATCGTGTTGAATACGATTTGCGGTGTGGATGGACACGATTCTACCTCTTTACCGGTGGCAGTGCCTGATTTTACCAAAGCTTTGCGACAGGATGTCAAGGGGCTGCGCATCGGTCTGCCGAAAGAATATTTTGGCGAGGGAATTGATGCCGGGGTCAAAGCTCAGATTATGCTGGCAGTAGAAAAATATAAAGAATTAGGGGCGGAGATCGTGGATATTTCCCTGCCTCACACGGAATATGCCGTAATCACTTATTATATTATTGCTCCGGCAGAAGCTTCGGCTAATCTGGCCAGATTTGACGGCGTACGTTATGGCTATCGCAACAAAGAGGCCGGCAGTGCTCCTGAAATGACGAAATTAAGCCGTACCGAAGGCTTCGGCAGCGAAGTAAAGCGCCGTATCATGCTGGGGACCTATGTGTTAAGTTCCGGTTATTACGATGCGTACTATAAAAAGGCAATGCAGGTCCGTACACTGATCCGTAAAGATTTTGAAGAGGCTTTCCAAAAATGTGACGTGCTGCTGACACCCACTTCTCCGGTCACTGCGTACCCGCTGGATGCGCAAATGGATCCGTTGACAGTGTATATGTTGGACGTGACGACGATTCCTGTGAATATGGCCGGCCTGCCCGGTATTTCTATTCCCTGCGGTTTTGTGAATGGCATGCCGGTAGGTATGCAACTGATTGGCAAGGCGCTGGATGAAGAAACCTTGCTGCGAACCGCTTATACATTTGAACAGGCGACGGATTTCCACAAAGCGGTGGCGCCGCTGGGAGGGACGAATAAATGAAAAACTATATTACAGTTATCGGCTTGGAAGTCCATGCGGAATTAAAAACGAAAACGAAGGCTTTTTGTTCCTGCTCCACGGAATTCGGGGCAGAACCTAATACACACGTATGCCCGGTTTGTCTGGGTATGCCCGGCGCCTTGCCGGTATTGAATAAGCGCGTGGTAGAATTTGCGATTCGCGCCGGTCTGGCTTTAAACTGCGACATTCAGAAATTTAATAAATTTGACCGTAAAAATTATTTTTATCCCGATTTATCCAAAAACTATCAGATTTCTCAGTGGGATCAGCCGATTTGCCTGGGCGGACATGTGGATATCCGGGTAAATGGAGAAAAAAAGACGGTGGGGATCACCCGTATCCATATGGAAGAAGATGCAGGAAAACTGGTACACAGCGGTTTGACTATCAGCACTTCTGATTCGTCGGCCGTAGATTACAACCGTGCCGGCGTGCCGCTGATCGAGATTGTATCGGAACCGGATATGCGCAGTGCGGCGGAAGCCCGCGCTTATCTGGAACAGTTGAAGGCGATTCTGGAATATACGGATGTATGCGATTGTAAGATGCAGGAAGGCAGTCTCCGCTGCGATGCCAATATTTCGGTCATGCCGGAAGGCGCGACGGAATTCGGTACGCGTGCGGAAATCAAAAATCTGAATTCGTTCCGCGCCCTGGAGCGGGCGATTGAATATGAAGTAGAGCGTCAGATCGACTTAATTGAAGACGGGGGACATGTGGTACAGGAAACCCGTACCTGGGATGATGCCAATGGCGTGACCTTATCCATGCGCTCGAAAGAAGAAGCCCACGACTACCGTTACTTCCCGGAACCGGACCTGGTTCCCATTGATCTGGATCCGGCCTGGATCGAAGAAATCAGAGATACTCTGCCGGAATTACCGGCGGCCCGCAAGGAACGTTTGCTGCAGCAGGATATCCCTGAGGACAGCGTGGATATTATCGTAGCAGATAAAAAAATGGCGGACTATTTTGATGAAGGCGCAAAGACGACGGAAAATCTGAAAGCATTGGCCAACTGGGTGTTGGGTGATGTGAGCGCTTTCCTGAATGCGGAAGGCATTACCATTGCCGACCCGATCTTCAAAATCACACCGGATCATTTAGGTGAATTAGTAGCCTTGATCGATAAGGGCGTATTGTCCAGTAAACTGGCAAAGAAGGTATTTGCTGAAATGTTAAAAGACAATGAAGCGCCCCAGACGTTAGTTAAAAAATTAGGGCTGGAGCAGGTCAGCGATGCAGGGGAGTTGGGACGTTTGGTTGACGAAGTCTTAGCGGCGAATCCCCAGTCGATCGCAGATTTTAAAGCCGGCAAGACAAAAGCTCTCGGCTTTTTGGTAGGACAGATTATGAAGGCGACGCATGGCAAAGCGAATCCCGGCATGATCAATAAAATGCTGACGGAAAAAATGCAGTAAAACCATTGACTATGAGAAAAGTCATAAAGCAAAGGTGTGTAAAGGATGCAGATCGAACGGGGAACCTGGGCAGAGATTAATCTGGATGCCGTGGCCCATAATGTAAAATTAGCGAAAGAAAACCTCCGACCTTCTACCAGGCTTTGCGCAGTGGTCAAGGCCGATGCCTATGGCCATGGCGCCGTACGGGTCGCGCAGGAGGCGGCGAAGGCCGGCGCAGACTTTTTTGCCGTGGCGTTGCTGCAGGAGGGGATCGATCTCAGAGAGGCAGGTATTGAACAACCGATCCTGGTGTTAGGTTCCATGTCTACGCAGCCAGGTGTCGCGGATTTTGTAGTTCGCTATGATATCAGCCATGCTGTATTTGACGAAGAGCGGTTAATGCTGTTGAACGAAGCGGCGGTCAAGCAGGGAAAAAAGGCGAAGATCCATATTGCGGTAGATACGGGCATGCATCGAATCGGGGTCCATGTTAAAAATGCGGGGGTCTTTGCGCAAAAAGCGGCGGCCTATCCGGGGATTGAGATAGAGGGCGTGTTTTCGCATTTCGCCACGGCAGATGCGGCAGATAAGGAATATGCGGCGCTGCAGTTTGAGCGGTTTAAAAAAGCGATACGTGAGATAGAAGCAAAGGACATTTTTATTCCTATTAAACATATAGCCAACAGCGCTGCCATCACAGAGCTGGAACAATACCAAATGGATATGGTACGCCAGGGGATCACGCTTTACGGACTGCATCCGGCGCATATGATCAGTTGTTACAGCGGCTTTCGCCCGGTAATGACGGTAAAGGCGCAGGTGAGCTTTGTCAAGACGTTACCTGCCGGCTGTTCAATCGGTTACGGACGTACTTTTACGACGACCCGCCCGTTCAGCATTATAGCTACGGTTCCGATCGGTTATGCGGATGGGGTAAATCGTGCCCTCTCGAATACTGGCTACATGCTGATCAAAGGCCAGCCGGCGCCGATCGTGGGCAGAGTATGTATGGATCAGGTGATGCTGGATGTATCGGAGATCCCTGATGTGAAGGTAGGCGATGAAGTGATCGTGTTTGGCGGCACGGAGCTGCCTTTTGAAAAAGTCGCTGAATGGTCTCACACGATTTGTTATGAGATCGTCTGTGCCGTAAGTCCCCGGGTGCCACGGGTCTACGTACGTGATATTTGACAGAATGAGGTGACTGCCGATACTTTTATCGGCAGTCATTTTACTACAAAAAAGTAAGAGGTGAACAAGATGCTGCGAGATATTCCTGATCAGGAGTGGAACGAATACGTGAAAAAGTGCACGACCGGGGAATGGCCTGTACCGGCCGGTTTTGTCAGTGATAAAAACAACTGGGTGTGTCGGGCGATTGTCGGTCGGGTACTTTATTTTACAAAAGATGTTGAAGGGGCCTTAGCGGTCCTAAGTACAGTGGTAAATGATGTGGAACCGGATCTGGAACATCATCCGGATGAAGGGATGTGTGAGGCGGAGCATTTTGTCCTTAGCCTGCGGGATATTTCCCAAATTATTTGGGAGTTGACAAAAAACGGAGAAGCGGCTCTCCAATACATTGACAAGGCTTTTGCGATTTGCCGGGAGTTTCCTTACCGCTTTCATACGGAAGCCAGAGGGGATATCTGGTACCGTCATCTGAACATGCTCAATGAAAGCGGTTGCGGTGAAAAGGCGATTGCCGATGCTCGGGAGATGGTCGAAAAGGAGAAAAAAGAATCACATGCGCCCAGGCCCGTCATCCCGGATCCGCTCTATGAAACGGTCAATCCGTATATTTTTTATAGCCTGCGGTTTTTGGCGGAACAGGCATATAAAGCCGGTAAAACTGCGGAAGCCTGTGCTTTGTTTGATGAAGCCTACCGGTATTTCCCTTTATCTCAGGCAGGGGTGCGGGACGTGACAAAAGCACGAACTGCAAAAACTGCGGAGGAAGCCTATGAGCTTTGGCGCAATTGCACAACTTACCAATATTTACCCTGGGAAAAACAACCGGTCGTGAGTTTGCGGAGCTGATGAATCAATTATGCAAGAGATGATCCTGGAAATATCAATTAAATACGCCTTTAAGGGGTTCTTCCTATGAAATTGACACAGAGGCCTTAAAACGCCTGAAAATCCCCTTCTTTCTTTTCGGACCCCGGGGAAAAGATTTGCACCAGATTGGAGAAAGGGTAAATCGGCGCAGTCTGACAGAGGAATATCCGCGCGCACTCAGAGAATTGATACAGTATGTGTGGTTAACCAAATAAAAAAATGCTATAATGTACTACAAATAATAAAAAACACTTTTTAAGGGCCTTTTTAGATTTTGCTATAAAACGTTTCGGGAAGGTCGTTCGGAAAGGCCGTAAGGAACACTTTTGCGGCAAAAAGGCTCCGGCTGCTTCGGTGGCTATGTTTTGCAATGCTTGTATGTTTGAGGGAGGAATTATAGATGTATCGTAAGGTCGACAAAAAATTTATTGAAGGGCTTGAAGATATCGTAGGAAAAGAAAACGTCCTGACGGATGCAGAGAGCCTGGAGCAGTATAAAACAGATGAGGAAACCGATCCGGCGAAATTTCATATTCCGGAGGCCGTGGTCGCCCCCGGTTCTACGGAAGAAGTGGCGGCTATCGTTCGCCTGGCGAACGAAGCGAAGGTGCCTATTACAGTACGCAGTGCCGGTACCAGCCTTTCAGATGGCGCGATCCCGGTTTGCGGCGGTATCGTTTTGCTGATGTCACGCATGAATAAAATTTTGCATATTGATCCGGAAGCCATGTATATGACGGTAGAAGCAGGGGCCCTGGTCAAGGAATGTCAGGCAGAGGCGCAGAAACACGGACTTCTTTATGCGGGAGACCCTTGCAGCGCGGACAGCTGCCTGATCGGCGGTAATCTGGCTACCAATGCGGGAGGCAATAAAGCGGTACGGTATGGAACTACCCGGGATCAGGTCTATGGTATGGAGGTCGTTTCGCCTACCGGTGAGATACTCCATGTGGGCGCCCGTCTGAAAAAGAAGACAACAGGATACTGCCTGGAACAGCTCATTTTAGGTTCGGAAGGTACTTTAGGCATTATTACGCAGGCAACGTTGCGTTTGCAACCGCTGCCGCCGTACCGGTTTGATGTGTTGGCTGTATTTGATAATATTGAAAGCGCGGCAGGGCTCGTACCCAAGGTTATTAAGGCGGGCTTGAATCCCACCAGCATTGAATTTATGGACAACAGTTTTGTGCGCAGTACTGCTGCTTTTTGTGAAATGCAGGCCCCCCATCTGGAAGATGGAAATTATGTCTTTGTCACGGTAGAAACCTTTGCCGAAGAACAGCTGGACGCAGGCATGGAAAAATTGACAGAGCTTTGTGAAGCGGCCGGTGCCATTGACGTACTGGAAGCGGATGAACGCTTGTGGAATCTGCGCCGGAGTTGTCAGGAATCTCTGCGTTTGTTGTCGGATGTTACGATCACAGACGATTTTGTTGTTCCTGTGGACAAAGTGGCGGAAGTGATAGAGCATGTGAAAGCGATGGGAGAACGATATCCTTTTGAAGTGATGGTACTGGCTCACGCAGGCGACGGTAACCTGCATGTCTGCATGTGTCGCAAAGAGTTAACGGAAGCGGAATGGGATGAACAGGTCGAACGCTTTCACCAGGAAGCATACCCTTATGTGTACAGCTTAGGCGGGCGTCTTTCCGGGGAACATGGGATCGGCGCGAAAAAACTTCATTATATGGAAGAGTATACGGAACCGGCTGAATTAGAATACATGCGCCTGATCAAAAAAGCGGTGGATCCTAACAATATTTTAAATCCGGGTAAAATTTTTAACGTATGAAGTTTTACATAATGAAGATAAAGATGATGTATCTGCCTTCTCGAATCGAAAGGAAGCGTAATAATGAGTCAGTATAATCCTGTGTCGGATGAATTAATAAAAGAATTAAAAAATGCCGTAGGCGCAGAAAATGTGAAGACGGATCCGGACACGTTGGATCGTTTTAAGACCGATGAAGAAACGGATCCCCGCTTCATGCATCTGCCGGAGGCTGTTGTATGGGCGCACAGCACAGAAGAGGTGGCGGCGGTCATGAAGCTGGCCAATCGGTTCCTCGTTCCCGTAACGCCACGCAGTGCAGGAACCAGCGTTTCAGACGGAGCCATTCCCACCTTCGGGGGCATTGTGTTGAATATGGAACGGATGAACCGGATCCTGGAAATCAATGAAGAAGCGCTATATGCGGTAGTGGAGGCGGGAGCCCGCACGATTGATATTCAAAATGCGGCGAAAGCAAAAGGCCTGCTTTATGCGGGAGACCCCTGCAGCGCCGAAAGCTGCCTGATCGGCGGCAATATTGCAACGAATGCGGGGGGCAATAAGGCGGTGCGGTACGGCACCACGCGCGATCAGGTATATGCTATTGAAGTGGTCACACCTACCGGCGAAATTACGACGCTGGGAGCACGCCTGAAAAAGAAGACTACGGGCTATTGTCTGGAGCAGCTGATCATGGGTTCGGAAGGAACGTTGGGGATTATTTGCAAGGCTACGCTGAAATTATTGCCGTTGGCTCCGTACAAGGTCGATATTGCGGCTGTCTATGATGATCTGGACAAAGCCGTGACACTGGTGCCTAAATTGCTGCGAGCCGGTTTGGAGCCTACCAGTGTAGAATTTATGGATCATAATTTTTTAAAAAGCGCCTGCGCTTACAGTGAAATCAGCCTGCCGCACAACGACGGGGAAAATTGCTATCTAATCGTCAGCATGGAAACGTTCAGCGAAGACGAGGCCGACAGTAAAATGGAAAAACTGGCGGAAATCTGTGAAGAATCCGGTGCCATTGATGTGCTGGAAGCGGATGACAGGGTCTGGACCGTACGCAAGAACTGTCTGGAGTCAACCCGTCCGTTAAGTAAAGTGGCGCAATCGGACGATTTGGTGGTACCGGTCGATAAACTGGCTGTTTGTATTGAGCATTTGATGGCAGAAGCAAAAAAATTTGATTTTACCATGTATTGTCTGGCCCACGCCGGGGATGGCAATCTGCATTTCCTCCATATGAAAGGGGATATGAGCGACAAAGACTGGGAGGAACAGCAGGAGGCATTCCATGCAATCGCTTACCCTTATGTCTACAGTCTGGGTGGCAGGATTTCGGGAGAGCATGGCATCGGAGCCAAAAAAGTGCGCGCTTTGGCAACCTATACGGATCCGGTAGAATTAGCCATGATGCAAGAAATAAAAAAGGCATTGGATCCTAAAGATATTCTGAACCCGGGTAAAGTATTGGACGTATATTAATCCTAAAGGAAGTCGTTTCGGGAAAATAAAAGCAGGCGGCAGAAAAAATTTTGCCGGCAGTGAGTGAATTAAAGGAGCATGTATGTTTTCCAAAGTGATGCTGGCCATGGATTTGACCGAGGTTACCCCTCAGATATTGGAAGCTTTTTACAGCGTGTGCCCCGCCTCAGAGACGGAGGTATATTTGTTGCACGTGGTAGAAGATGCAGCCAGTGCTGAAGCGAGCAGCAAATATTATAAAAAAAATTACAGCCGCTTAAAAGGACTCGCGCAGGATATAAAGAATGCGGGGTATGATCATGTGGAGATCCTCTGGCAGTTGAATAATGACGTAATCGAAGGTACGCAGACGGCGATTGAGCAGCACGACATTGAACTGCTGCTTTTAGGTTCCCATGGCAAAGGGTTGTGGGAAAGTACGTTTGGCGGCAGTAACATTTTCAATGCGATACGCACAGTAGAACTCCCCACTTTAGTGGTTAAGGATGGTTACGTCTGCAGTGACTATCTGCAGCGCATTTTGCTGCCTACCGATTTTTCCCGCAAATCTCTTGTGGCGTTAAAGTTGATCCGCAATTTACGGGAGCAGATCGGCGAGGTTATTTTTGTGCACGTCGTGGAAAATACAAGGGGAGAAGAAGAACTGCGGGAAAGAATGGATCTGGCGGAAGATATGCTGATTGAGTTGCGCAACGAAATGCAAAATTTCGGCGTTCATTCCCGGTATATCCTTGTAGAATCAGGCACGGCATCGAAAGAAATTTGCCGCATTGCGGAAGAAGAGGACTGCAGCCTTATTTTCAGCGGAAAAACCGGAGCGGGTCCTATAAAGGGAATGTTAATGGGAAGCACTGCGCAAAATATACTTTTGAATTCCCCCCGTTCTTTGTGGATCATGCCGGATGACGACAGTGATGAGTAAAAAGAACTTGACATAACAGGGGATTCTCCGTATAATATCTTACGTGGCTGATCATCAGCCACGGAGCTATAATTTTATATTTGTTTGATTCCTACAACCGGAGAGATGACCGAGCGGTTGAAGGTGCACGCCTGGAAAGCGTGTGTGCGGGAAACCGTACCGAGGGTTCGAATCCCTCTCTCTCCGCCATTTGAAAATCAGCCGCAGCGCGGCTTTTTTTATAGTAGGGAAGTCATGGTTTTTCTGTAAGGCTGTAGCGGCAGGTCCCACGCGATGGGAGACCGTGAACCGTGTCAGGTCCGGAAGGAAGCAGCACTAAGCGATTTCTTCCATGCGCCGTGGGGGTGCCTGCCCTGCGGTCTTACAGGAAAATCAGCAGAAGCGGTCCTGCCCCTAAGGGGCA
>OLRX01000019.1_pt1 | contig 140274 bp, 135 predicted proteins | sample 1672991 | NCBI WGS metagenome assembly OLRX01 (sample SAMEA3136744, study PRJEB25190) | human gut metagenome | biome: human gut; feature: human-associated habitat; material: faeces | place: Austria | collected 2013
CTTCCTCCCCTTCTTTGGCCTCCAACAAAACCTCTATGTCCGTGCTGATGTTTTCATACTCTTCTCTTGTGCCGGAATCAATCATATACGGGGTGGGAATATAGCCATACTCTTCGCCCGTTTCTGCGTCTTTCCAGAGAATCTCGTTGTTGTCCTGTTTTTCCAGCACTCCTTTATCGATTTTAATTTCAAAGGAAAACCGGTCCACGGATGGACGGCTTTGCAGCACAATGTCCTCTTTCAATCCGCTGTTGTTTGGGCGCAGGTAAAGGCCCATCCCGTTGCCGAACACATTGGAATACTCTACCGCTTGGTACTCCAATTCCGGATTGTATACATAGGGATCATATTCGGACTCCTGTACATTGCTTCTTGTCTTTGGCTTCTGCTCTCCTGGCTCCTCCTCTTTTAAGTGGAAAGTAAGCCTGCTTTCCTCTTGTTCTTCCTGCAAGGAGGCATTGGCCGTTTGCTGCGCATTGCGCAGGGTCCCTTGCGAAACCGCATCCTCTGCTTCATCCTCTAACAATTCATCCGTGGGCTGCGGCGTTTCCTGTGGCTCGCTCGTTGCGTCCAGTGTAGGCTGCGGCGTCTCTGTCGGCTGTACCGGCAGCGTTGCTTCTGGTGTCAAAGACGGCTCCAAAGACTCTTCCGGAGTTGTAGCTGGCATCGGCAACATTCGTATTGGACGAATATATGCAATGCTATCCCCATTTTGCACCTTGATGGGGTTCTCCTCAAACATACTGCTCTTAAACAGCACCCAGTTTTTAGAGGATTCCGAGCAGTAATCGTAAGGCTCATCTTTGAAAGCATCGGTGCTCTCCGCGCTCTTGTCCACCTGCACCACGTCGTTGACAATATCGTGCCAGCCGCCCGCTTCGTCTTGATACCGGATCGGCTCCAGATGCTGCTCATAGGTAATCGACCCATCGGCATTTTGCCAATAGGTTTCGGTTTCCGTCAGCTTGTCCGTCATCAGTACCGGCTGGTTTTGTGCCTCTTCTATGGCATTTTCCACCGCTGCTTGGGCAAACGCAGGGAGCGGGACGCCCAAAAGCATCAACAAGGATAATATGAATGACAATATCTTTGCTCTGTGTTTCTGTTGTTTCATGATTTCCTCTCCCCTTGCGTTGATTTTTCTACACAAAAAAACCGCTCTAAAAAAGAGCGGCTAAACTCAAAAATTCCATGGTCAAACCAACGGAGCACTGTCCGCCATACGGTAGAAACATAAAATGTCTCGAATTCTGCTTCATGGCAAACTCCAAAATGGGGTAAAAATATGTCTTTTTTGGCATATTTTCAAACTATAACGACAAATTTTCTTCACAATTTCAAATTATCCGACTGGGGCGAAAATGTCAATGATTAAAATATATGAATATTAACGAAATTTGCCGAATGTTGTTGAATCTCTCTGTTTCGTTAAAAATCGTCGAAATTCTTGCCAATGCAATCGAAAATTGTGGTATTTTGCACGGGGATTCTTCGTATTCAGTAAAAATGGGTATCTTTTCCGAAATCCTATCTTTTTAACATGCTATAAGAAAAATAAAAAAAAGGAACCTGAAAATCAGGTTCCTTTGGTAGCGGTAGTAGGATTTGAACCTACGACACCACGGGTATGAACCGTGTGCTCTAGCCAACTGAGCTATACCGCCATAATGCCGTTCTTTAAGAACGCCATTAGATTATACAAATCATTCCGCATAATGTCAAGGTTTTCCTAAAAAATCTCCTACAATTCATGCAATCATTGCCATAGCTTCCAAATTTCGGGGCAAACTCCCACTGTAGCCTTGTTTCCATTGCGAACGATGGGCGTTTTCAAAATCTGTTGATTTTCTAGAATCTTCTCATCTATATCCGTTTCCATCGCCAAGTATGGTAGATAGCAGTCCTCATATCCCTTTGCCTTGTCATCCACCAGTGCCTGCCATCCACCCATCGCAGCCTTCACAGAGCGATATTCCCCTTTACTCATCGGCTTTTGCTTTATATCAATATACTGCACAGGGATCTTTCTTTCCTTAAAATAGCGAATCGCCTTTTTGGTATCAAAGCATTTTGCCTTGCCGAAAATCTGTATCATGCTAAGGTTTCCCATTCCGCCGGTTTGAAGCCCACCAAGATGCGATCTTGTGTAATCAGCAACGGGCGCTTTACCAGCATACCGTCCGTTGCTAACAATTCTATTTGCTCTGTCTCAGTCATATTCGGCAGCTTGTCCTTTAGCTGCAATGCCTTATATTTCAACCCGCTTGTATTGAAAAACCGTTTGATGGGCAGTCCGCTCTGGGCAATCCAACGCTTTAATTCATCCTGTTTTGGATTCTGCTCTACAATATGCCGTTCCTCAAACTCAATGCCCTTTTCCTCCAAAAATTTTCTTGCCTTCTGACAAGTAGAGCATTTGGGATAACAAATAAAAATCGATTTCATCACAAACCTCCTTTTTTATATCATACCTTGTTTGCATATCATGTTACAATACCAAAAAAGGAGGCGCCTCATGTCTGAATCTGTCATCCATCCTCTTCCCCCTTTATTCGATGCAAATAGCCGGGTACTGATTTTAGGAACTATGCCCTCTCCGAAATCTCGGCAGAACGGATTTTATTACGCGCATCCCCAAAACCGCTTTTGGCGCGTGTTGGCTGCCGTATGCTGTGAATCCATGCCCACCGACAATCAGGATCGCGCCTCTTTTTGCCACCGCCATCACATCGCTCTATGGGATGTTCTTCATGCTTGCCGTATCCAAGGTGCGGACGATGGTTCCATCTGCGATCCACAGCCCAACGACCTAAGGCCTCTGCTTGCCCAAGCGCCTATTCAGGCCATCTTTACAACAGGCTCCAAAGCTTCTATGCTCTATAAGCGATATTGCCTGCCCGTCACCGGGCGTCCCAGTATCCCACTTCCCTCTACCAGCCCTGCCAATTGCCGTTTTCACACGCTGGAAACCTTGATAGAGGCCTATCGCGCTCTGCTGCCCTATCTGGAGAACATTTAACATCAGCTTTACACAAGATTGACGGAACAAACACACACGGCTGGTATGATTTTGTGATAAAGGAGGAGAGGCCATGCCATCCACTTATGCACACTACACCTTTGGGGAAAGGATGCTCCCTCTGTTTCCCGCTAAGATTCGTTCTTTGATTCAAGAGAATCGTGCTCTTTACGATATCGGTCTTCATGGCCCGGACATTCTTTTTTACTATAAGGCTCTGTGTAGCAATGAGGTCAATGCTGTCGGATACAAAATGCATGATAAGCCCGGGGCTGATTTTTTTGCTCCGGCCAAGGAGGTCTGGCAGCAGTTTCGCACCGATCGCTCTTCATGTGCACAACACACCGCCTATTTATTGGGATTTCTCTGTCATTATGCTTTGGATCAATGCTGCCACGGCTATGTGGAAAAAATGATGTCCGTTTCCGGTCTTTCCCATGCGGAGATTGAAACAGAGTTTGATCGCTTTCTTTTGCTCCAAGCAGGCAAAGACCCATTACGTGCACACCTTACACAGCATATCCATCCTACCAGGGATCGTGCGCGTGTTATTGCTGATTTTTTCCCTACGCTGACCACAGAGCAAATCTTTCAAGCGCTTTGCTCCATGATCCGTTATCATAAGCTGCTCCGTGCACCTGGTATGCTTAAGCGCAGTTTTCTGCTCAGCATTTTGAAAATCAGCGGCAATTATGCGGACATGCATGGTTTGCTCATGCGTAAAAACAGCAATCCTGCTTGCCAACTCAGCAACAATGGCTTATCTCGGCGTTTTGGCCAAGCTTTGCATGAATGTCAATCCCTCACCCAAGAGTATCTTGACAGTTTAGAGGAAAACACGCCGCTGAGCATGCATTTTATGCCTACCTTTGGCGCCGGCGGTTCATGGCAGCATATTTCATTGGAAAGTTAGGAGAAAAGCATATGAAATTCAAATTAAATGCTTTGGAGAAAAAGTGGATCCTTTATGATGTGGGCAATTCTGCTTTTACATTGTTGGTTTCTACCATCATGCCCATTTACTTCAACGCCTTGGCAGAAAGCGCCGGCCTTTCGGATGTTTCCTACCTGGCCTATTGGGGGTATGCAGTTTCCGCTTCCACCATTTTGGTAGCCCTTCTCGGCCCAACTATAGGCACTTTTTCCGATTTGCGCGGGTGGAAAAAGCCAATTTTCTTAATTTCTCTGCTCATCGGCGCCGTAGGCTGTGTTCTGCTTGGTATTCTGCAGTCTTGGTTTTGGTTTCTTCTGCTCTTTATCCTTGCTAAATCCGCCTATTCCCTGAGTTTGGTATTATACGATTCCATGCTCATCGACGTGACCACAGAAGACCGGATGGATCAGGTATCCTCTCACGGATATGCTTGGGGCTATATCGGCAGCTGCATACCCTTTGTGCTCTGTCTTGCATTGGTCCTCTGCTATGATGCCATCGGTTTATCCATGGGATTGGCTATGGGGCTTGCTTTCGCTCTAATCGCAATATGGTGGGTACTGCTTTCTCTGCCGCTATTGAAAAGCTATCGGCAAAACCACTACGTAGAATCTTGCGAAAAACCCATACGCTCCAGCTTTGGCCGTCTTGCTTCGGTATTAAGAGAACTGCGGCAGCAAAAAAAGGTGCTTTTCTTCCTGCTTGCCTTTTTCTGCTTTATAGACGGCGTTTATACCGTCATCGATATGGCAACCGCCTACGGCACCGCATTAGGCCTGGACACAACCGGCCTTCTATTGGCCCTGCTCGTGACTCAAATCGTCGCCTTCCCCGCCGCGCTGTTTTTTGGCCGCCTTTCCCGCCGGTTTTCCTCTGCCAAGCTTATGCTCGTATGCATAGCGGCTTACTTTTGTATATCCCTTTATGCCATCGGGATGGTGCATCAATACCAATTTTGGATCTTGGCCGTATGCGTCGGCATCTTTCAGGGCGCCATTCAATCCTTATCTCGTTCCTATTATGCCAAAATCATTCCTCCGAACCGTTCCGGCGAGTATTTCGGCCTATACGATATTTGCGGTAAGGGCGCCTCTTTTTTAGGTACGATGCTTGTTTCTCTCGTCAGTCAGTTAACCGGGCAGATCAACCTCGGTATCGGCGTTCTTTCCATTATGTTTTTGGCAGGCTTTCTCCTATTTTGGAAAACGGAAAAAATTTCATAAATATAAAATCAATAAAGGAGGGGAAAAATCCTCTCCTTTATTTTTTCTATACGTTAGTTTTTATTCGTGCTTTATGTCCATGGTTTGGACTATTCTTTATATTCTTCTTAGCTTTCCAATTTCTTTTACATAGTCTTTATGAATCGCAAAGATTTGTCCTTATGCATATGATATCGTCCCCTTGATATTGTATTTCTCCTTATAAGAAAATCCTGAGTCGTTATCTTTTTTCCACAACATTCTTACGGCTTTGTAGGCTGTGAATAAATATCCCGAAACAGAGCAAAAGTATAGTACCACAAGAAAAATAATAGAGTCTTGCACCTAGAAGCCCGATCAGCCATCCCCCTAATACATTACATACAATTCCTGTCATAGAATACATAGAAGCACTTATGGATTGTGCAGTAGCCTCCAATCCTACCGGAGCCAAATCCGATGTATATTGCACCATGCATGGAATGAAAAAACCATATGCCATTCCTCCCAGGGGAGCAATAAAAAGAATCATCAGTTGCGACGATGCCATTGTATATAAAAATTGCTCACAAATCATTAAGATAGCAGGCACACATATCAATCGTCCCGCATCGATACGCTTTAACAGCTTTCCACAAAGCAATACACAGGGAATTTCGCAAGCAGCCCTGATGCCGGAAAATACACCAAGCATCGCCAATTCCCCGTTTACTTCCAGTAACAAATATGTAGCATATGTGTACCCATTGTTTACAGGGATATTCATTGCTATTAGCAAAATTAAAAAAAACAAATATTCCTTTTTATAAAGCAATGCTTTGATACTATGCTTTTCCTTCTTTTTTTTTGGTACAGGTACGCCCTCTGTTCCACGATAGCAAAGACAAAGCAATACAGTGGGAATAGCACAGATCAAATATGCTGGAAAAATAAACGTGATACCCCACGAGGAGATACAGGCCGTCATAAGAGAAGAAGCTAAGCAGCTTCCAATGGAACCCCAGACCCGTATTTTCCCATACTCTATATCCTGGTGTATCGATAAGACATTCATGATCCAACTGTCCAACATAGCCGTAAGCGGACGGATAAACAGCATGGAAACCTGAAGAATCACACTCATCAAAGCAAGGGAAGCAACAGGCGGCTTTCCCGCTAAGGGAATACAAAACCATAAGATGGCCGATCCCATCAGCATCAGTATAAACACTTTGCGTGCAGACTGTATTTTATCAGCCAATTTTCCCCAAAAAGGAGGGGCTATCACCCCCATTAGTCCGTTACACGCAATCGTGATCCCTACTTGTGTACTGTTTAATCCTGTTTCCTGCAAAAAGGGAACAATAAACCCCCAACCGGTAATCGTGATCCACGTCATCATCTCTACCAATGAGAAATAAAATAGGAGCCTTCGATTTTGTCTTTTTCTTTTCTTTTCCACCCTGGACATCTCCTCAACAATTAGATGTCCACAGTATCTTCTTTTTCTTCAATGACGTACAGTCTTTTTTCTATATCAGTAAATACATGCATTTTTTGAAAGCATTTGATTTATTCAAATTCGATTAAGCTTTTAATATATTTTTCGTAATACGCCGCATAGATGATTTCTAAAATACATTCTAAAATTTTTTTCCCTGCCTTTCCTTCATTGACAAAACGATGGGCCTGGCTGCTCACATAATGAGACATTTCCAAAATAGAAATGTGAATATCTACCAATTTGCCTTTTTCTTTCCCCCTTCGTTCCACTTTTTGAATGGCAATTCTTCTATTATCCTTGGACCCTTCAATATGCTTTATATTGGGCAAAATCCTAATACTATTTTCTTTCGCCTTATTGCTTGGCAACCAACCCGGTAAAAATTCTACAAATTTATTGAAACGAATCATCTGTAACTGGAAATCGCTTATGCATGGCTGCAAATACTCATCCCCAATCAAATAGATGTGCTCTGCTTCAAAGATCGATTGGATCACCTGATCTATCATGTCATAATCAATTTGCTCTTTTAGCGCCACCATTGCATTTATATGATAGGTAATCACCCGCTGTATGGTATTAAATTCTACTGAACCGTTCGTCATTGCATTATAGGTAGGCTTAAAAATCTCCTCTTCCTCTAAACCCGCCTCAAACAAACTACGGAAATAGGCATAGTTTTTGAAACCAAGCCTCTTACAAAAGCGGCTCAAAGAGGCGGGAGAAACAAAACAGGCCTGTGCCATCTGTTCTATGGAATAAGTCGGTATTTTTCGAATGTTTTTCAATAAATTGGTAGCAGTTACACGTTCTGTTTCATCAACAAGCTGGCTGTTTACTACCGCTAGTAGCTTCATCAATAATTTTTCCATTTTTTCTCCTTTCACTTTTGTTTCCATAGTTATTATAACACGGTTAGCAAGTCTGAAAACAAGCTCTTGGTGGTAAATTTTAATAAAAAAAAGGCGCTTTGCGCCTTTTTTATACTCCTTGTAAATCTACTGTTACGTGGTAAATTTTAATAAAAAAAGGCGCTTTGCGCCTTTTTTTATACTCCTTGTAAATCTACTGTTACGCGGTATGAGTCTGGTGTTGCGGCAGCAGAAAAAGCAGTTTCAATCTCTTTCAATGGATATTGCTTCCCTTCCAATGCAAAGGACATGTCTATCATCCTGTAACTTAGTAATTTAGAGGCAATTACAAAATCCTCTCCATCCGCTCCAAAGGTGCCTATAATCTCACTTTTTGCATAATGCATCTGGTTTGGATCCACCTCTAATTCAGGTTTCGGGTATCCTGCCGGAAAAATCACAAGCTTTCCACGTAAGGGCTTTAACATCTCATAGCCCTGTCTGTATGCAATAGAACTTCCGACAGCTGCGATAACAACGTCTGCTCCTTTTCCTTCTGTCATCTCTTTTACCATTGCTATCGGATCACAAGTCTTGGAGTTAATCACATCACCAATGCCCATCTTTCTCGCCCGCTCTATCTTTTTGGGTGATATATCCGTCATGATAACGCGCGCACCCCAAGCACGAGCTACCTGCGCATTCACTAAACCCATGGTTCCGGCCCCAATGACAACCACCGTTTGCGTTGGTTGTATGTCTGCTTTCCGAATCCCTTGTACCGCAGTAGCAACAGGTTCGAGAAAGGCGGCTTCTGCTGCCGGTAGATCTTTTGAAATCTTTACGACATAGCGTTGAGGAATTATCTTATAGTTAGCAAAGCTCTTATCTCCTAAAAACCCCTCCTCGTCGATCATCTTTCCTTCTACGTTTTCACAGTCGCTTGAAAAACCCAGACGGCATGCATCGCAATAACCACAGCAGGTATAAGCCTGTCCAACTCGGTCACCAATATTGATGCTACTTGAAACCCTCTCTCCCTTTGCTATAACAATCCCGACAAATTCATGGCCTTCTGCCATTGGAAATCCTTGATGATCCCTCAGCCCCATCCATTGCTGATAATCTGTTGTACAGATATTGCAAGCTTCCATTTTTACAAATACATCTTCGGGGCCAGGCTTTGGCATCGTACGTTTATGAAGCTGCATATAATGATGCCCATTCGGCTCTTTCTTTTCATGGATTGCTGCAAAATAATATTGATCCTGCATTTTCCTTCTCCTTTACGCCTGATCCTTTGATCCCAACAGTTCCATATAAAATTCCAGTTTTTCCCGAAATGCCTTATACATGATAATCTCTACATCGCTAATATCATTTGTCTCAATTCCTTTAGCACGCAAAGCCTCCATACCTGCTGTTGACAAATCTGTATATAGATTCACTTTGCTGATACCGCTCCGGGCCGCTTTATAAAGATTTTCTTCCCCTGTACCACTACCTCCATGCATAACCAGGGGAATGCTCACTTTTTCACGGATCTGCGCTAACCTTTCAAAATCAATATATGGAGTCCCGCTGTATGCACCGTGTGCTGTACCAATTGCAATTGCCAAACAGTCTACCCCTGTTTCCTCTACGAAACGAGCAGCTTCCTCAGGATCTGTTAGGTTATTTTTTCCATCTACATCATACCGCTTGCCTTGGCCAACATGCCCAAGTTCAGCTTCTACAGAAACGCCTACGCTATGCGCTATCTTCACAAGTTCCTTTACCTCTGCTGCATTTCGTTCATAGGGCAGTGCGCTTCTGTCCACCATAATGGAAGTAAAGTGTGCACGGATACAGGCAATGGCATGCATATACTGTAAACCATGATCCAAGTTGATCGCAATGGGAACAGGAGAACGCTCACACCAACGCTCACAATATTCCATATATTCGTATACCATTGGTTTTCTTCCGTGAACTGGTATATATCCATAATCTAAGATCACTGGGCTTTTACAATTTTCCGCCGCCAACAATGCGGCACGCGTTGATTCTTCATTCCATACATTTGGTGCTGGAACAGCATAATTATTTTTTTGCGCTTCCTGAAGCATTTCGGCCATTGTTACTAACATATCGTTTCCTCCTTCATTTCGGCCTATGCCGATTTTATGGCTTCATTATAAATTGCACTAAGGCAAACCGTGCCATCAGAACCCGCAAATTTTTTCATCCTAATTTTAAATTGTCATTACTATAAAATTTTTTCAAATTTTCAAATATCTTTCCTATCCTTGATTTTCGCTTTTATTCTTCTTTCTTCTTTGTTATCTTGGGCTTAAGTGGTGCACCCATTTCTGTAAAATTCTTTTATGTATTGTATGAGGAGGGACTTTTATGAACATCTGGCAAGCCATTATCATCGGAGGGGTTTATTGGCTATCCAATATAGAAATGATGTACAGTTTTTACTGGTCTATCATGGATCCTCTGTTTCTGTCTGGCATCGTAGGTCTGGTTCTGGGTGATATGAGCCAAGGCATGATCGTTGGCGCTTACATCCAACCCATGTATCTAGCGTTCTTAGGCGCAGGCGGCACAGCCGCCGTTGATAAAGCAGCGGCAGGGATCATCCCGGCTGCCGCCGTTATTTCAAGCGGTCTTCCCCTTGATGCTGCTGTTGCTTTAGCTGTTCCTGTTGCATTGATTATCGCACAGTTACATACGGTTCGGCGTATCGTAGCTGCCACTTGGGTGCATATGGCAGATAGTTATGCGAAAACCTGTAATACGCGTGGCATTTATATGGCAGGCATGGTATATCCCACCCTATTCAAAATCGTTTTATTTTGGATTCCAATGACTCTGCTCCTTTACTTTGGCACTGACGCTACTGCCGCTATCGTAAATGCAATGCCATCGTGGCTACTCAATGGCCTTTCCGTTGTCAGCGGCATGCTACCCGCTATGGGATTTGCCATGACAATTCTTGTGATTGGTCGGCCTTCCTTTCTTCCGTTTTTCCTAGGTGGATTTTTCTTAACACAATATACGGGTATCGGTATGATACCACTTGCGATGTTAGGGTTATTTCTTGCTTACCTACACGTATGCTATTCCAAAGATGAATCTAACTTATCCAAAGGGCCAGAAGCCGAAGAAATGATTGAAGAATTAGAACAAGACCATCTTCTTTCTAAAAAAGATGTTTCAAAAACCTATAATTTATGGTGGTTTGCTGCTGAGCAAAGCAACTCTTTTGAACGTCTTCAAACTTTAGCTTTTTGTATCAGCATGCTTCCTGTTTTGAAAAAACTATATGGCAACAACAAGCAGGAATTTTCAATGGCTATTGAACGCCACCTCGCCTTTTTTAATGCAGAGGGCATTTGGGGCGCTGTCATCCACGGCATCGTGATTGCTATGGAAGAACAAAGGGCTCTTGGACTTCCTATTTCTACAGAAGCTATTTCTGGAGTTAAAGTCGGAATGATGGGGCCATTGTCTGGTATAGGCGATACCATCGACTGGTCTACAATCCATCCTCTGATCACAGCTGCCTTTATTCCCGCAGCCGCCAACGGTCATTGGTGGGCAGGGATTGTTCCTTTCCTTATTATCGGCACCGTATTATATTTAGAGGGTTTCTATTTCTGCCGTTTAGGATATAAAGCAGGGATGAGTGCAGCTGTTAGCCTATTGCAAAGCGGCCAGATACAAACCATTATATCCTTTGCCAGCGTCTTAGGTATGTTTATGATGGGTGGGCTCTCTGCTTCCTTTGTGAATGTCCAAACTCCTTTGGCCATTCCCACAGCCGCTGATCCCATGTATATCCAGACCAGCATACTCGATGCTATAGCCCCAGGAATTCTGTCAGTTCTTACCGTTTTAGCTGTCTACTCTTATCTAAAAAAAGGCGGTACTATGCTAAAGGCTACGTTTATCATTATAATTCTTGGATTGACCCTCGGCTCTTTGGGCATTCTAGGCACACCGACCGTATCTTAAAAATAAGATCGGAAGGTCATATAATCCCCTACATAAGGAAGGCACCAAAATCTGTGCCTTCCTTTCTTTTCATGGATTTTTTATTATGTATTTGCAATTGAAAATTGATTTCATTCTCATAGGAGGGCAAAAGGAGGGAATTTTCGCCCTTTGCCCATGTATGCTGATAAAGAAAAAACCTGTAAACGTACTGTTTACAGGCTTTAAATGGTAGCGGGGGTGGGATTTGAACCTCACGACCTCCGGGTTATGAGCCCGACGAGCTACCAAGCTGCTCTACCCCGCGGCGACTTAAAATAGTATAAAGCACTCTTGACTATTTGTCAAGTATTGTTTCCAGTTTGCTTTGCAAATATCCATCTAAGCCATCTTTATCGCTGACAATGATCGTTTCTGTTTGCGCATTTTCCATGACAGATGCAATCACAGCCGCCCCGCACACAACCACATCCGCTCTCTTGGCCTCCATACCCGGCAAACGCTTTCTTTCCTCCCTTTGCATCGCTGTGAGTCTATGGTACCAGGCGTGTATCATCTCGTATGAAAGCAAAAAGCCATGCACCTTGTCGGATTGATATACCGGCAATCCCAGCTCCAGCATCGCTAGCTGCGTTGCGGTTCCGCCCACTGCCATCATTTCTTTTGCCTTTCCCTGCAAAATTTCTGATGCCAATACACTCGTCTGTTCTTTGCAATGATCCAACAACGCCACTGCTTCGTCCTTTTGTATGGGATCATGCTTTAGAAATTCTTCCGTTAGCGTAACACACCCCAACGGAATGGATTTTCCGTTCAGCACGCCTCCTGCTTCCATTGTCAGCTCGGTAGATCCTCCGCCTACATCCAAAACAGGCCGTCCATTGGCCTGGCATCCATAATAAGCAGCCTTGGCCTCATCCTCTCCAGAAAGCAGCTCAGCAGCGACCCAGCCGCTGTCTGTCAATCGTTGTAAAAAAGCTATGCCATTGTCCGCCTGCCTGGCCGCGCTCGTAGCATAGCACCAAACGGGCCGCAAGGCCCCCTTTGCCGCCGCATACTTAGCAAACTCGATTACGGCACTCTCTGTACGCGCCATCGCCTCTTCACAGAGATGCTTTTTCTGCGAAAGGCCCTGCCCAAGCCGTGTAATACATACCCTTTTTTCTTCCTCCCATGCCTGTCCTGCTTGTCTGCGCAGTAACAGCCTTACGGAATTTGTGCCAATATCAATGGCAGCCCATGCCCTTTTCACGTGAATCCTCCTTACGAAAAAACCGCCACGTTGGGCGGGCGGTTTTTACCGGCGGCCTTTGCCGCCACTCTTTTTCCGAATATTGCGCTTTACATCCAACTGCCGTTCCTCCGATTGCTTTAGGAAACGGCTCAGCGTGTCTTCAAACTCTGCTTTGCTTTGCCTTGGCGGTTCTGGCGGCAATGCCTGCCGAATGGAAAGGCGAAGCCTCCCATTTTCATCCTCATCCAGCAGTTTCACGGTGACCTCATCCCCCACTGCCAAATGCTCATTGATGTCCTTCACATATCCTCTGGCTACTTCGCTGATATGTACCAGGCCTTTTCTTCCATCCTCCAGCTTTACAAACGCCCCGAAGGTGGTTACGCCCTCTACTACCCCGTTTAGCAGCTCACTTGTTTCCGCCATATTGTCTTATTTCAGCTCCTTAGTGATATCTCTATTATTCTTGGGGAATGCTGTCCAATACAAACCTAGTTTCCCCATCCTTGACCCATCCAAGCTTTTCCCGCGCAATGCTTTCGATGTATTCATCGGTATTGGCGGCCTCCAGCACATGCGTCAGCTTGTCCTTTTCCAACTCGTTGTCCGCTTGCTGATTCTGGAGATCCGTTTGTTTGCTGCGCAGCCTGTTCAATTCCACTTCCTGATGCCAGAAGGTAATCCCCACAAACACCAGCACTGTGCCCAATACCACAGCATAAAACCGGCGTGTGACGCGGAACTTTCTCTTTTTTGCTTTTGTTTCGCTCACAGATTGCCCTCCCATCTCGTTAAAATCCATCGGATTTCGGAATTTTTTTATTTAGTATAGATTACTCTGTTTTCGTCTTTTTTTCAACCCTTGCCTTGCGCTTTTCACAGATTCGTTTCCATTTTGCCAAACACGCTTTTCTTCCGCGTTCTATCCATTGCATAGCCTTGGCGCCCGGCCCCAAATAGAAAATCGTAAACCCTAGGAAAAAAGCCAAAAAGGAAAATGCACGCAATGCGCCCTTTGCGACAAAAAACAGGCATGCCGCAAAAATGCCCGCAGCCCCCAGGCAAAACAGAAGATCCCAAATTGCTATCTTTCCCTTTTTTGTGCAATGACGACGGAAAACAGCACAGCAAGTATACCAAACAGCCGCCGCCATGCCTGCACAAAAAAACATGATAAACTGGCCCGGCTGTATAAACATCCCACCCATATCAACGTCTAAAAATACGGGCGAGCAATGGCCTGGATTCCTCTTCGTCGTCCTGATAGGTCACCCCGTCGATCAGCCCAGACACAATAAACTGCCCATCCTCTAGATTCAGCCGATCAATATGCAGGCCCTCTCCCTCGATGCTGAGCATACCGACCGCGGTAAATAATATGACCTCTTCTTCGCAAAAGCTGCCCAGCTCCTCTACCCCGGTCACAATCGCCTTTTGTCTGCTTTCCATCTGCAGCGAATGGCTGCCCACCATCCGCCTTGTTTCCATATCTCTCTGCAAAGTAAAAACCCTCCTTCATTAAGGAGGGTATGCGTATGTGGTTGTCATTATGTGTACAAAGTATTTTTTAGCTTCTCACAAGATATTCTGTGATAAACATATCCAGATCGCCATCCATAACGCTTTGGATGTTACCCGTCTCTACCCCCGTCCTATGGTCCTTGACCATGGAATAAGGGTGAAACACATAACTGCGGATCTGGCTGCCCCATTCGATCTTTTTCATATCCCCGGCGATCTCTGCCTGCTTTTCCTCACGCTCACGTTCCTTGAGCTCTAACAGCTTACTTTTCAGCATACGCATCGCTGTTTCACGGTTTTGGATCTGGCTTCGTTCATTCTGGCACTGTACCACAATGCCTGTCGGAATATGCGTAATGCGGATGGCAGATTCCGTTTTATTGACGTGCTGGCCGCCGGCGCCGCTGCTACGGTAGGTATCCACCCTCAGCTCGTCCATATTGATCTCTATCTCATCGTCGTTTTCGATCATCGGCATCACATCCAGCGAAGCAAACGACGTATGACGGCGTCCGGACGCATCAAACGGGGAAATACGCACCAGCCGATGCACGCCTTTTTCCGCTTTTAGGTATCCGTATACGTCCTGTCCGCTCACTTCAAACGAAACGCTCTTGATGCCCGCCTCGTCGCCTTCCAGCAGATCCAACAGCTTTACCTCATATCCCTTTTTTTCGCAATAACGAGTATACATGCGGTACAGCATCTGCGTCCAGTCCTGCGCTTCCGTACCGCCTGCGCCGGCATGCAGCGACAAGATCGCATCATTGTGATCGTACTCACCCTTTAGCATTGTAGCCAGCCTCAGCTGTTCTACGCGGCCGTCTAGCGACTCCGTCTCCTTTTCAATCTCTTTGGCCATGTCATCGTCATACTCAGCCATAACCATCTCACAAAGATCCAGCGTATCGCTTACGCCGTCATGCAGCTGCTCATATTGCTGAATTCTATCGTTGACGTCCTTAAGCTGTTTATTCACCTTTTGCGCTGCATCCGGGTCGTCCCAAAAGCCCGGCGCCTCCATCTGTTCGGAATATCCCTTGGCCTGTTCCCTCAGCTTGGGGAGGTCAAAGGGACTCACCTGCCTTTTGAAGCACTTCCATCATCTGTTCCAGACGGGATTTGCATTGATCCAGTTGAATCAAAATTCTCTCCTCCTACGCGTTTTTGCCACAACAGTTTTTGTATTTTTTGCCGCTTCCACACGGGCAGGGATCGTTACGCCCTACCTGCGGCTTTGCCTTGGCGGGCTCTTTGCTTTTGCCCTTCCAGGATTGATCGGCGTTTTCCACCGTAGCATTGGCTTCCTTTGCTACCTGCTTGCGTTCCGGCGCAGACTGTATATTCAAGTGGAACAGCATCATCAGCGTATCCTCTTGAATGCCATGCGTCATATTTTCAAACATATCGTAGCCTTCAAATTTATATTCCACGACGGGATCCCTTTGGCCATAGGCACGCAAACCGATGCCTTGCCGCAGCTGATCCATCTCATCGATATGATCCATCCAATGGTCATCTACGCAGCGCAGCAAAACCACGCGCTCAATTTCCCGCATATCCACATTGGACTCGGCGATTTTCTCTTCCCTCTGTTCATACGCCTGGTGTACCAAATCGGTAATGCGCTTTGTCAGGTCTTTGCGCGTCAAACGATCAATGTTTTCCCCGTCTTGTACGATGCGCACGCCTTGCGGCAGGCACAGCCTAGCAAAGTAGGCCTGCAGGCCGTCCAGATCCCATTCTTCCGGCAGCACGTTCTCCTGGCAGTAAATATCCACAGCCCGCTGCACCAGCGTATCCTGCATCTCCTGGATGTTGGCCTTCATATCCTCGCCCATGAGCACGGCGCGCCGCTGCGCATAGATGATTTCACGCTGCTGATTCATCACATCGTCATATTGCAAAACATGCTTACGAATTTCAAAGTTGCGCGATTCAATGCGGCGCTGCGCCGATTCGATCTGTTTGGACAGCATCTTTACATCCATCGGCACCTCGTCGCCAGGATTCAGCCGCTCCATCAGCCCCTGTATGCGTTCAGAGCCGAATAGGCGCATCAAGTCGTCCTCCAGCGCTACATAGAATCGAGACGAGCCAGGGTCGCCCTGACGCCCGGCGCGGCCGCGCAGCTGGTTGTCAATCCGACGGGATTCATGCCGTTCTGTACCGATGATGTGCAGGCCGCCCGCTTCCACAACCTTGGCATGCTCCTCTTGGCATACCTTATTAAATTTATCATACAGCTCCTGATATTTTTCACGTGCCTTTGAAATTTCTTCATCCTGCGTATCTGCATGGGATACGGCATCCTCTATCCTTTCATCCTCGTATTTGAGGCGGCGCATCTCTCTTCTTGCTAAAAATTCCGGATTGCCTCCCAAGATAATATCGGTACCACGGCCCGCCATGTTGGTGGCAATCGTCACCGCGCCGTACTTGCCAGCCTGCGCCACGATTTCTGCTTCCTTTGCATGGTTTTTCGCGTTCAGCACCTCATGCTTTACGCCTCGTTTTTTCAGCATGCTAGAAAGCAGCTCGCTTTTTTCTACCGAAACGGTACCTACCAGGATGGGGCGCCCGCTCTCGTGTACCTCAACGATCTCATCCACCACAGCCCGCATCTTACCGTCTATGGTAGAGAATACAACGTCGTTTTCATCTTTGCGGATCATCGGCTTATGCGTCGGAATACTCACGACATCCAACCCGTAGATTCCCTGGAATTCCTCTTCCTCTGTTTTGGCCGTGCCCGTCATACCGCTAAGCTTTTTGTACATGCGGAAATAATTCTGGAACGTGATGGTCGCCAGCGTCTTGCTTTCATTTTGCACCTTCACGCCTTCTTTGGCCTCAATCGCCTGGTGCAGGCCCTCGCTGTACCGGCGCCCGATCATCAGTCGTCCGGTAAACTCGTCTACGATGATAACCTGCCCTTCCTGCACAACATAGTCCACATCGCGCTTAAACAGCACATGGGCCTTCAATGCTTGGTTGATATGGTGGTTGAGCTCCGTGTTGTCTATGTCGGAAAGGTTGTCCACATGGAACGCCTGCTCGGCCTTGCGCACCCCTTCTTCCGTCAGCGTTACCGCCTTCATCTTTTCATCCACGGTATAGTCGTCTTCTGCTTTTAGCCGTTGCACGAATCGGTCTGCACGGGTATACATCTCCGTGGATTTATCTCCGCGGCCGGAAATAATCAGCGGCGTCCTGGCTTCGTCGATGAGAATGGAATCCACCTCGTCGACGATGGCATAATGCAGGGGGCGCTGCACCATCTGCTCTTTGTAGATCACCATATTATCCCGCAGGTAATCAAATCCATATTCGTTGTTTGTCCCGTAGGTAATATCGCACGCATAATTGGCCCTGCGCTCGTTGGCGTCCATATCATGAACGATAAGCCCTACGCTCATGCCCAAAAAGCGGTAGATCTTCCCCATCCACTCGCTGTCGCGCTTTGCCAGGTAATCATTGACCGTAACGATGTGCACGCCTTTACCTTCCAGCGCGTTTAAGTAAGCCGGCAGCGTCGCAACCAGCGTTTTGCCCTCGCCGGTACGCATTTCAGCAATGCGGCCTTGATGTAGCACAATACCACCCAAAACCTGTACGCGGAAATGCTTCATGCCGGTGGTCCGCACACTGGCTTCTCGGACAGCAGCAAACGCTTCCGGCAAAAGATCGTCCAGCGTTTCTCCCTGTTTTAATCTGTCTTTGAATTGCTGCGTTTTCCCCCGCAGCTCCTCATCCGTCAATTTCGCATAGCTTTGTTCCAGTGCTTCTACCTGGTCCGCTATCTTATTCAACGGTTTGATTGGGTCATTTCCCAATATTTTTTTGAAAAAGGACACCCCTAGCCCTCCTTATTTGCTTTTTCCTAAAATTGGTCATCGTCCATTGTATCATCATTTTTTCGGCCAAGCAATGAAATTGCCGTTAACTCTCGGGGAAAAAGGCCCTTTTCTCCCTTTTTACCGCCCGAACCAGCCTCTGCCCGGGAAATATCCCTTGGCCGATAAAAAGAGCCGGCGGCTGCCGGCTCTATAAGCATCGGGCTATCTGGAAGTTTCAATCAGCCCATAGTTACCATCCTTGCGCTTGTAGATCACATTGATCTCTCCTGTCTCGCCATCCTCAAAGACAAAGAAGGAATGCCCTAGCATATCCATCTGAAGCGCCGCTTCTTCCTTCATCATAGGCTTCATCGGAATGCTCTTTGTGCGCACGATCGTAGGCTGTGCCTCCTCTTGTGCTGCCAGGGTTTCATCCGCCGTTAAAAACTGGGGCTCCATCTCCTTGAGCGCCCCATCCCGCAGATGGCGCTCCCACCGCGTCCTATGCTTTACGATTTGGCGTTCCAGCTTTTTACAGGCGTTATCCAGCGAAGCATATACATCACCGGTCGCCTCCTCGCTGCGTAACAAACCGCCCCCAAAAATCACTGTGATCTCCACGACCTGGCGGCCCCGCAGCATGGACAGCATCACCTTGGCCTCCGTATCTTTCCGGAAATACTTATCCAATTTGTCCACACGTTTTGTGATCACGTCCCGCAAATAATCCGAGACTTCCATACCCTTTCCGTTGATCGAAATACGCATCTATTTCACTCCTTTCAACGTTCACATAACGTTCATATATAGTATACCACGCAACCCATGGCAAATACAGCGCCGCTGTGGCAAAGGGCCAACAAAATCAGAGAAAAATCCTACAAAAAAGCCCGCATACTGCGGGCTTTGGGTACAGGGGTTACTGATTGCGCATCTGTGCAAAGCATTCACTGCAATAGACCGGTTTGTCGTTTTTCGGGATAAAGGGTACTTCCGTCTCCGCGCCGCATTTTGCGCAAACGGTGCGATAGCTTACTTTTTCGCGGTGCGCATTTTTCTTTGCAGCCCTGCATTCACGACACCGAACAGGATCATTCAAGAATCCTTTTTCTGCGAAAAATTCTTGTTCTCCAGCGGTAAATACAAATTCCTGTCCGCAGTCGCGGCACACAAGCGTCTTGTCCTGGTACATTTTTTTCCCTCGCTTTGATTTTTTAACAACAGTCGAACAGCATCGGCTGACCTGGTCTTTGTCCCCACATCCGCCGGCTGGAGGGTTCGCTCCTAAGGCCTTTGCCTCCCCACTACTACCCCTCTCAGGAATCTTACATTTGACGGATGCCCAACCGAAGTTTGTCTTTCCTACAAAGCAAGTGCCTGGCCGGTCTTACCTCTAAACTGCCCCATGATCACCGCTCTTTGAGCGGCTTACGTGGATCGCTTCGCCCGCAGCTGGCATCGATTTTCAACCACAGACCCGAGTTCGTCCAACCATTATTGTACCCTCATTGTAGTGGAGAACCATCCAAAAAGCAACAGATATTTTTAATTTCCTCTCTGTTTGTAAGGAATTTAATTGTTCCTATCGATTTTTCGCCTAGATTCTTTTCATTTCTTTATGCTTGGCACACCGTGCATACCCATACGCTGGCGCCTTTTGCCTCAAATGCATCCGCGCATGCTCTTACCGTACAGCCTGTTGTAACCACATCGTCCACCAGGCAGATACGCTTTCCTTCCACTGCCGCTTCTGCTTCAAACGCACCATATACGTTGGCTCTTCTCTGTAAAGCGCCCAACAGCGCCTGCTGCTCGGTATGCCGTATACGCCGCAGCCAATCCGGCTGCACATCAGCATCCATCCAAGCTGCCATGCCCTCTGCCAACAACGCCGCTTGGTTATAGCCGCGTTCACGCAGCCTAGCTTTGCCCAGCGGTACAGGCACCAGCACCTCCGCCTCCAGCCCTCTCTGGCGGCATGCCTGTGCCATAACACAGCCCAGTGCCTCAGCCAGATATCTTTGATTGTGAAATTTTAGGCCTTTTACCATTTCCTCCGCTGTTCCAGTATAAGAAAACGGAGATATCACAGCGAGGGATTCCTTGATCGTCAACGGCTCTTCCCGATGCGGCAACTCGGCCCAGCAGCGCTGGCAAAAGCCTGTATTCTCTACCATCTCTCGTTCCTCGCCGCATACGGCGCACCGGCACAGTTCTGGCAAAAACAAAGATTTCAGCCCCTTTCCCATTGCCGTTAATATTTTCATGGCGCCGTTCCGTCCTGCCCCAGCATCAGCGCCAGCCCGCTGTATCGCTGCTTTGTTTTATTGTTGGCAATCATTTGCTGGATCACACCTTTTCGCCCAATCAATATGACATGCTTTTTCGCCCTTGTTACCGCTGTATACAAAAGGTTTCGGTTATACAGCATCGGCGTACCGCCCAAAAGCGCAATGGCGACCCTATCAAACTCGCTGCCCTGCGATTTATGGATGCTGATGGCATAGGAAAGGGTCACTTCGTCCGCCTGGGCAAAATCATATTCCGATACCCTGTCGTCATCAAACTGCACGGTAAACATTTCCGCCTCCAATTGAATGGAGGTAATGACCCCGAGTTCTCCATTGAATACGCCTTTTCCCCGTTCCAGCTCCTCTCCCCTGTCGCGCGTCCAGGGCTGGTTGTAGTCGTTGCGGATCTGCATGACTTGATCACCCACGCGGAAGGTCTGCCCAAAACGGGCAAATTCTGCCTTTCTGCGCCCCGCCGGATTGATAAGCCCCTGCAGTTTGCCATTGAGCGAAATCACACCGCTCTCCCCTTTTTTCATCGGCGTAATCACCTGCCAATCCCCTTGTGCGCATAGCTGCTGCAGGTGATGCCAGACTTGTCCCGGGTTTTCCGCCTGCCACAGTTCAAACCCCTGCCCCGGGACCGGCATCTCCCCTCGATTGATGCGCCTGGCATTGAGGGAGATGGCGCTTCCCTCTCCCTGTCTAAAGATGGTATCCAGCGCCGTAACAGGAAAGCGGCCGCATTGGATAAGGTCATGCAGCACATGTCCAGGGCCCACGGAAGGCAGCTGGTCGGCGTCTCCGATGAATACCACCCGCGTCCCTTGCGGGATTGCCCGCAGCAAATGCATCAGCAAAAAGGTATCCACCATTGACATCTCATCTACGATTACGGCCTCTACCTCCAGTGGATGGTCCTGATCCTTGCCATAAATCTCTTCGTTCTCCTCACCCCGGCCATATTCCAGTAGGCGGTGTATGGTATGCGCCGCACAGCCCGTAGCCTGCTCCATGCGTTTGGCCGCGCGGCCGGTAGGTGCACAGAGCGCTACTTCCAGCCCTGCCTGCTCAAATAAGGACAAAACGAACTGAACAATGGTGGTTTTTCCCGTGCCCGGCCCGCCGGTGATGATGGAAACCGGCGACGCCACCGCCGTTTCTATCGCTGCCCTTTGCTGTGTTGCCAGTCGTATGCCGCTGCTTTTTTGCCGGCGTTCTATGCCATCTGCTACCTCTGTCCTAAGCGGCGCCAATTCCGCTTGGCAAAGCTGTTTGAGCAGCATCGCGCATTCCTGCTCAGCACGGTAATAGCCAGCCAGATATACCGGCTCGTTTTTCCCCTCGCCCAGCTTCAATACGCCAGTTTGCAGCATGCGCACCGCAGCTCGCTGTACCCGTTCCACATCTGTGTGTAGCTGCTTGGCAGTAAAGGGAATTAAAATCTCGCTCGGTAAAAACATATGCCCTTCTCCGGACGCCAGCTGCAACGTATGCCGCAGCCCCGCCTCCATACGAAACGGCGCATCCGCCTCAATGCCCATCTTCTGTGCAATGGCGTCCGCCGTCTTAAAGCCGATGCCGAAAATATCATCCGACAGCCGATACGGATTCTCTTTTACCCTTGAAACAGCGTCCTCTCCGTATTCCGCTGCAATGCGAATGGCCTGCGATACCGTGATCCCATATTCCGAAAGTCCTGCAATCACCTGCCGTAGCTGCATGTTTTCCGCATACGAAGATCCAATCTTGGCCGCTGTAACCGGCCCGATGCCCGGCACCCTGACCAGTTGGTTGGGGGCAAAGGTTAAAATATCTCCCGCCTCATCGCCAAAGGTCTGGATTATGGCACGCGCCGTGGCCGGCCCACAGCCCTTTATCAGCCCGCTGGCCAAAAAACGCTCCAATTCTTCCGTTGTTTCCGGCAGCATAGGACGGCAAACGGCCGCCTGAAATTGGCGGCCGTATTCTCTATGCATGGTAAACACACCCTCTAGCTGCACCCGTTCTCCCTGGCCCAGCATGGGGCTGTACCCTACCGCGGTCAATTCTTCTCCGTCGTCTGTCATAAGCTCCATGACGGTATAGCCGTTGGCCTCGTTACGGTAGACGATCTGCGTGACCATGCCCTCCAGCATGATTTTCTCCTGCCCGTATTCCATCAAAGCTTTTTCTTCAAATCCTCCATCAGATCCAATTTCTCCCAAGGCAGATCCAGATCCGGACGGCCGAAATGGCCATAAGCAGCGATCTGTCTATACAGCGGGCGGCGCAGCCCCAACCTTTCAATGATGGCCTGCGGACGGAAATCCATCACCTGGCACAGCGCATTTTCAATGTCCGTTTCCTTTGCCTTGGCCGTGCCGCGCGTATCGATACGAACCGAAACAGGATGTGCCACGCCAATGGCATAGGCCAGCTGCAGTTCGCATTCCTCTGCCAAGCCAGCCGCCACAATGTTTTTCGCCGCATATCGCGCCGCATAGCTGGCGCTGCGATCCACCTTGGTCGGGTCTTTGCCGGAAAAAGCGCCGCCGCCATGGCGCGCGTATCCGCCATAGGTATCTACGATGATCTTTCGGCCCGTCAAGCCCGCATCCCCATGAGGGCCTCCGATGACAAATCTCCCTGTTGGGTTGATATAATATTTTGTTTCGTCATCCAAAAGGCGCTGCGGAATCACCTTGGCTATCACTTTTTCCATCATATCCTTTTCGATCTGGGCATGCGTGGCCTCCGGATCATGCTGGGTGGAAATAACAACTGTATCCACCCGTGTCGGCACGCCATCTACATATTCTACGGTAACCTGGCTCTTGCCATCCGGGCGCATATACGGTACCTCCCCACTTTTGCGTGCCTGGCTCATTCTGCGCGTCAGCGCATGCGCCAATTCGATGGGCAGCGGCATAAACTGCTCAGTCTGGTTGCAGGCAAAGCCAAACATCAGCCCCTGGTCGCCGGCGCCGATATCCAAGCCGCCCTGGGCCCTCGTTTCCAGCGCGCTGTCCACGCCCATCGCAATATCTGGCGATTGCTCGTCTATGCTGACCACCACCGCGCAGGTATCCGCATCAAACCCATATTTGCCCCGCGTATACCCAATGTCGCGCACCGTATCCCGCGCTACCTTTTGTAGATCCACATAGCAACTGGTCGTAATCTCCCCGAAAATATTCAGTAGTCCCGTGCTAGCTGTACACTCACAAGCCACGCGCGCGGCCGGGTCATGTCGTAAAATCTCATCCACCACCGCATCAGATACCTGGTCGCAAAGCTTGTCCGGATGTCCCTCTGTCACGGATTCAGACGTAAAGTATCTTCTGTCCACTTTTTTCCCTCCTCATGGTTTGCAGGGTATAAAAAGAACCCCGCGGCGCGGGGCTTATTTTTGTATCCGCGCCTCATCTTCCGGGCATGCCGCCCGCAGGAATTGGCACCTTGCATTCCTTGCCGGTTGCCGGGCTTCATAGGGCCTGTTCCCTCCGCCGCTCTGGATAAGGCAAATCCATGGTTTCATTATACTGCCCTTTTATGCTTCTGACAAGGGCCATTGCATAGCGTTTTTCGATACGCTACAATAGCACAGAACCCTGAAAGGATGATAAATCATGAAATATACCTTGGGCTGCGTCCGTAAAGCGGACGACGATTTTGCCCTGATCCAGCCCGGCGATTCTATTGCTGTCGGCGTTTCCGGCGGCAAGGACAGCATGCTCTGCTTGGAGGCGCTTCGTCTTTATCAAATGTTTTCCCATAAGCAATACTCGCTCTGCGCCATAACGGTAGACCCTGGATATGGCTTTGATCCCGCGCCGTTGGCGCAATACTGCCAAATGCATAGCATTCCCTTTCATTTTGCGCCGGGTGCGGTGGTAGAAACTGCCAATGCCCTGGCAAAGCCGGGCAAAAGCCCTTGCTCGCTTTGCGCTAAAATGCGGCGCGGTGCGCTCAATGCAAAAGCAAAAGCGCTGGGTTGCAATAAGGTCGCCTTAGCCCATCATCGCGATGATGCTTTGGAAACCTTTTTGCTCAGCATGTTTTATGAAGGCCGTCTCAACACTTTGGCCCCCAAAAGCTATTTGCAGCGAGCGGACCTTACCGTCATCCGCCCTTTTCTTTATCTAGAAGAAAAGCATATCAAGGGCGCGGTACGTCAGCTCGGCCTGCCTGTTGTGCCCTCTCCTTGTCCGTTTGATGGGCATACCAAGCGTGAAACCATGAAGCAGTATCTCAAAGAGCTTCGCAAGCAGTTCAAACGCGCGGATGAGATGATGTTTTTTGCCCTATCCAATACGGACGGTTATCATCTCTGGGATCAATACAAACAACCGCCTACAACATAAAACAGGGCCTTTTTGGCCCTGTTTTTTTGTTCTTGTTTATTCGTCGCCTTGGTTTGTGCCCGTCGGCCGCTGGGTCGCCGAATGTGTTGTCGTGGGCCTAGGCGTTGCGGTTTTCTTCTGCGTAGGCTTCGGGGTCGCCGTCTTTTTTGTTGTTTTCCTAGGCGCAGAGGTTTTCTTGGTCGTCTTCTTGGGCGACGTGGTCTTCTTGGTGGTTTCCGTCGGGCTCGGCGTCGCCGTCTCCGACGGTTCCGGCGTCACCGTTACCCCCGTCTGATCGGGATCTTTGATATAAAACGTATCAATGACCGTCTGTTCCAGCGCTTCCTCGTCCAAGATCCAACCGGAACCGCCGCCCACAGAGCCGGAAGTGCCTGCCAGCTGTGTCTGCTGCATGGTGTCTAGGTTGATATTCTTCAAGATCTTGGCATAGGCCACCATCTCATCCGTACTCAAATTGGTGAACACATATTTGGTCATGCTGCTGTATATGCTCGGAATCTGCGTAACCTGCATATCCTTGATCGCCTTGGCCAAGCCCATCAGAAACTGCATTTGTCTTTGGCCACGCGAAATGTCCGAACCGTCCATGCCTGCGATCTTGCGCTGTATGCAGAAGGTAAAGGCCTGATCACCCGCCAGCTTGACGGTTTCGCCTTCCTTACCCACGCCGGTTACCGATTCTTTCAACGTCACAGTCACGCCGCCCACCGCATCGTTGAGCGGGCTAACGCCGTCCATATTGATGCCGCCGTATTTATCCAGCGGGATGTCATATTTGCCATCACAGGAAAGCAGGCGTTTAACGCAATATACCACGTTTTCCGCCCCTTTGTTACGGTCCTGGTTTCCGCCGCCGTATGGGAAAGAGGAATTCAGCTTATTATAGTCCTCCTTATATACATTGCCGTCCGTATCGATGTGGCGAATCAATGCCTTGGAATCTCGCGGACAAACAATCATTTTGATGGTATTTTCCACAACATCCACCGCGCAGACCACCATCGTATCGCTGCGGGCGCCCAATCCCTCTCGGCCTTCCGCCTCGGACTGGTCGATGCCGATGAGCATCAATGTCACCAGGTTATCGTTGTAGTAATACCGTTCTCCCTTATACGTCACATACGTTTTGGGTTTGCTTGATCCCAACTCTCCATCGTTATCCAGCAGAATGTCCGGGCTGATGTTTTTCAGCCGCTGATACGCCGCAAAAAACACACCACCTGCCCCTACAACCAAAACCGCCAGGATACAGGAAAGAATCTTGATCAACTTTCTTCTGTTCAAATGCGTTGCCTCCTAAATTGCAAGTCTGCCATTTGCATGGCAGACTCTACAATGTAGTACGTTAAATATCCAAATAATTGCCGCGCTTATAATCGTATACAGCGCTGTAACTATCGATATCCTCCAATGCCTTGCCGGTTCCAATGGCTACACAGCTGATTGCATCCTCCGCCACATAACACGGCAACTTGGTTTTCTCCGTCAGCATCCGATCCAAGCCATTGAGCAGTGAGCCGCCGCCCGTCATGCAGATGCCATTTTCTGAAATATCAGCCGACAATTCCGGCGGGGTGCGCTCCAGCACGCCATGCACCGCTTCAAAGATGAGCTGCACTGGCTCCTCCAACGCCTCCAAAATCTCGTTGCCCGCCACACGGACAGTTCTCGGCAGCCCAGATACTAGGTTGCGGCCCGTAACATCCATATATACCTCTTCGCTACGAGGATAAGCCGTACCGATGTTGATTTTCAGCTCCTCAGCCGTCCTTTCCCCAATGAAAAGGTTGTGTTTTTTACGAATATAGCGCACGATCGCTTCGTCAAACTTATCCCCGGCCACCTTGATGGAATCGCTGACCACTGAACCGCCCAACGATACGACCGCTACATCGGATGTGCCGCCGCCGATATCCAACACCATAGAGCCGTAGGGGGCCCCAATATCGATGCCGGCGCCAATGGCCGCTGCAATGGGCTCTTCAATCAAATAGGTCTTACGCGCACCCGCCTCATCCGAAGCATCGATTACGCTCCTTTTTTCCACTTCCGTCACGCCGCTGGGCACGCATACCACGACCCTCGGCTTGAAAAACAGTTTACGGCCGATGACTTTGTTTAGAAAATATCGAAGCATGCGCTCTGTGACGTCGAAGTTGGAAATAACCCCATCCTTCAACGGGCGTATGGCCACGATGTTGCCAGGGGTACGGCCGATCATTCGGCGCGCTTCATCTCCGATGGCAAGCATTTTGCCCGTAAATCGATCGATGGCCACTACCGATGGTTCGCGCAATACGATCCCTTGCCCCTTTACATACACCAGCACGCTGGCCGTTCCCAAATCAATCCCGATATCGCTATATTCAAATAGTTTGCTCTTTCCAAACAAAGCCATTGTATCGCCCTCGTTCCTGCGTTTTTCTATATTCTTTCCTTTTTCCCAAAAAAGTGTACAAAATACCAAAACAAATTCACTTTATCTTACCCTGTTTGTGTCCGTTTTTCAACTCTCTTTGCTTCACAAAACGCCAGAATCAGACAAGTTTGTTGTTCAGTCTACCACTACACAGTCCTCGGTGCAAGAAAAAAAGCCCCGGTTATTCGGAGCTTTGTTTTGCTTGTCCTCCTTATTTTACCAGTGTGCGGGCTCAGCCCTGCGCGGCTTTGTATTTGCGGTGTGTTGCTTCTCCACCCCTTAAATGCCTTTCCGCCTTGTTTTTTTCCAGCACAACACGTACCTGCCTGTATAGCTGCAAATTCAATCTTTGCAATCGATCGCAAACATCCTTGTGGATGGTGCTCTTGCTTACGCCAAATTGCCTGGCCGCGTCCCGTACCGTCGCGCCTGTTTCCAGGATGTATCCGGCTACCTGCATCACTCGTTGTTCGATGTATCCGCGCATTTCCCCACTCACCCTTTTTCACAGTTTGTACAGGGTATGAAGAAAAGCGGCCATTTATGCTGCCAGATGGGCAGATGCGCTGTTTTTCTTTATTTTCTTCGCGGTTTTGGCTTTGCAGTCTGTCTTTTCGCCGTGCGCTGCGCGGCCGCGCGTTTCCCTCCTTGCACAGGAGGCTTCTTTCCGCCCGGCCTTTTCTCCGGCCGAACCAGGCACTTTGGCCCAAAGCCTATCAGATCCTCCCGGTGTGCCCTTCTCAGTGCCAGGCGCACCAAATCGGCGTTTTCCGGCCGGTAAAACTGAAGCAGCGCGCGCTGCATGCGTTTCTCCTTTGGATCTTTGGGAATATATACCTTTTCCCCCGTCCGCGGATCCTTTCCCGTATAAAACATCGTAGTAGACAACGTCCCCGGCGTGGGATAAAAATCCTGCACCTGCTCCGGCCGCTGCCCCGTCTTTTTGAGATAGCAGGCCAGCTCTATGGCGTCTTCCATCCTACTGCCAGGATGGCTGGACATAAAATACGGCACAATGTACTGCTCTTTGCCCAAGCGCCGGTTGATGGCTTTGTACCGCTCCACAAATCGGTCATAGAGCTCATGGTGTGGCTTTCCCATCAGCCGTAAGACCCTCTGCGACACATGTTCCGGCGCAACCTTGAGCTGGCCGCTGACATGGTGCTGCACCAGCTCTTTGAAAAAGGTACCATCCTTATCATACATAATATAATCGTAGCGAAGGCCGCTGCGCACAAATACCTTTTTTACATGGGGCACCTGCCTTACCTTCCGCAGCAGCGCAAGATAATCGCGATGATCCACCTCTAACTGCGGGCATTTGGGTGATAGGCACTGGCGGTTTTTGCAAACGCCGCGCTTTAGCTGATCTTTGCATGACGGCTGGCGGAAATTGGCCGTCGGCCCACCCACATCGTGAATATAGCCCTTAAACCCTTCCTGATGCGTAATGGCCTCTGCTTCTTCTAAAATGGAATCATGGCTCCGCACCTGGATGGTTCTGCCCTGATGGTAGGTAAGCGCACAAAACGAGCAGGCGCCAAAACAACCCCGGCAGGAGGTAATGGAAAAGGAGACCTCGTCGATCGCTGGGATATGCTGGGTATAGCTGGGGTGCGGCTTTCTGGTATACGGCAAAGCATATACCTCGTCCATCTCCCTAGTATTCAGAGGGGCAGAAGGCGGGTTTACCACCACATAGCTTGCGCCATGTTTTTGTGCCAGCCGCTTGCCACGGATACCATCCGTCTCCTGCTGTTGGCGTAAAAAGGCGCGTCCATACGCATCTTTATCCGTGCACACCGTTTCAAAGGAGGGAATTTCCTCTACATCCGCCACCTCTTCCAAGCTGTGCGTTAAATAGCAGGTGCCCGGCACATACGTGATGTCCTTGATATGGATGCCAGCGTCCATAGCATCTGCAATTTCCACCACCGAGCGCTCCCCCATGCCAAACATCAAAAGATCTGCACCGCTGTCCACCAGAATGGAACGCCTTACTTTATCATCCCAATAATCGTAGTGAGCAAATCGGCGCAAGCTGGCCTCGATGCCGCCGATGGCAATGGGCATTTTTGCATAGGCCTCCCGGATCTTATTGCAGTATACGATGGTAGCCCTATCCGGCCGCTTGCCGGCTTTCCCTCCCGGCGTGTAGGCATCGTCGCTGCGCGGCCGCTTGCCCGCGGTATAATGGCAAACCATGGAGTCGATGTTGCCGGCCGTTACCAAAAAGCCCAGCCGCGGTCTGCCGAACCGCTGAAAGTCCGCAGTGGAATGCCAATCCGGCTGTGCGATGATGGCTACTTTATAGCCATGGCTTTCCAGTACGCGGCTGATGATGGCGGCGCCAAAGCTGGGATGATCTATATAGGCATCGCCCGTCACCAAGCAAAAATCCGGCCTGTCCCAGCCGCGTTCTTCCATTTCCGCCCGTGTCAAGGGCAGCCATTGCTGCTGGTTCAAGCGCGTCCCTCCTGTTCTCTTTGATACTGCCAAGGCCCCAGCTTATAATAATCGCCGCCCTGGCAGTCCATCGCTACGATGGCGGGAAAATCCTCTACCTCCAGACGCGCCACCGCCTCGCTTTGCAATTCCGGATAGGCCACCACTTCCCTGCGCTTTACATGCTTGGCCAACAGCGCACCCGCGCCGCCCAGCGCCGCAAAATATACTGCGCCGTATCGAACAACGGCCTCCTGTACCTCCTGGCTTCGAGGGCCTTTGCCCATCATGCCTTTCAGCCCTTGGGCCAGCAGCCTAGGGGCAAAAGCATCCATGCGTCCGCTTGTCGTAGGGCCCAGGCTGCCCACCGGCATGCCCGGCTTTGCCGGCGTGGGGCCCGCATAATAGATCAACGCCCCCTCCAGCTCCATCGGCAGCGGCTGCCCTTTTTCCAGCGCCTCTGCCATTTTGGCGTGCGCTGCATCCCGAGCGGTATAGATGGTGCCGGAAATGCGCACCTGGTCTCCGGCTTTTAGACCCTTTATTTGATCCTCAGTCAAAGGCGTATGTATCTGTTTTATCTCCATTGTTTTCTCCTTTACAGCACAGCCTGTACATGGCGCGCTACATGGCAGTTGATATTCACCGCCACAGGCAGCCCTGCAATATGGGTGGGGTATGCCAGTATCTTTACGGCTAGTGCCGTGGTCCGTCCTCCAAACCCCTGAGGCCCAATGCCCAATTGGTTGATACGCGATAACAGTTCCTGTTCCATCTCCGCATAATAAGGATCTGGGTTGGGCTGATCCAGCGGCAACAGCAGCGCTTTTTTCGCCAAAAGCGCCACCCTGTCAAAACTGCCGCCGATGCCCACGCCCACCACGATGGGCGGACAGGGATTGCCGCCGGCCCGACGCACCGTATCCACGACAAAATCCTTCACGCCCTTGGCCCCGGCAGAGGGCGTAAGCATTTTCAGCCCGCTCATATTCTCGCTGCCAAAGCCCTTGGGCGCCAGGGTGATGGTCACTGCGTCGCCCGGCACCATCTCCACATGCAAAAGCGCGGGCGTATTGTCCAAGGTATTGACCCTGCGAAGCGGATCTGCTACGACGCTCTTTCTCAGGTATCCTTTGGTATAGCCGCGCCGCACGCCCTCATCAACAGCGTCCTTGAGCAGCATCCCTTCAAGATGCACCTCCTGCCCAAGTTCCACCATCACCCAGGCCATGCCGGTATCCTGGCAGATCGGCATCTGGTTTTGCGCAGCCGCCTCTGCATTTTCAACTAGCTGTGATAAAATCATCCTTGCAGGTGCAAACGGCTCTTGGTTCGCGGCACAATGCATGGCAGAGGCCACATCCCCCGGCAGCTGCCGACAGGCCTGTATGCAAAGCGCCTCAACGGCGCCAATGATCTCATCGCTGTGTACGATCCTCAAAAAAATCCCCTCGATTTAATAAAATTTTATATTTCTTTTTTTCTCGTTTTATTATATTATGATTATATCTTATTTCTTTCTATTGTGACACGCAAGCTGTATCAAAGGTTCACGTTGATTGTATGAGCAAATATTTCTAACATATATTTTTATTTTTGTAGATCATTTTAGCAAGGAAGCCTTTGTGCCTTCCCTGCTATGATTTTTAATCCAATTTTGGAAAGGACGGAACAAAATGGAAAAATCTAAGGTGTACTTCTCCGACTTCCACACCGTCGACGGCCTGAGCCTGCCGAAAAAGCTGGCCCGCTTGATCAAGCGCGCCGGTTTCGACAACATCGATTTTGAGGACAAATTTGCTGCCATCAAAATCCACTTTGGTGAACCTGGCAACCTGGCGTATCTGCGCCCGAACTATGCCAAGGTCGTTGTCGATATGGTAAAGGAACGCGGCGGTAAAGCTTTCTTGACCGACTGTAACACCCTGTATGTAGGCGGCCGTAAAAATGCGCTGGATCATATGGATTCTGCGTATGAAAACGGCTTTAACCCCTTCCAGACCGGATGCCACATCATCATCGCTGACGGCCTGAAAGGCAACAACGAGGCAGAGGTGCCGGTAGAAGGCGGCGAGTTCGTAGAAAAGGCCAAAATCGGCCGTGCTATCATGGATGCCGACGTTTTCATCACCCTGACCCACTTTAAGGGCCACAGCTCCACGGGCTTTGGCGGCTGCTTGAAGAACATCGGTATGGGCAGCGGCTCTCGCGCGGGCAAGATGGAAATGCATTCCAGCGGTAAGCCGTTCATCAATCAGGATGCCTGCATCGGCTGCGGCACCTGCCAGCGCAACTGTGCACGCGAAGCCATCACCATTACGGACCGCAAGGCTACCATCAACCATGACAACTGTGTAGGCTGCGGGCATTGTATCCCGGTATGTCCCAAAGACGCCATTACGCCGCCGTTTGACCAGGCGAATGACGTGCTGAATAAGAAAATTGCAGAATACAGCTACGCTGTGCTTCATGGCCGCCCGAACTTCCATATCAGCCTGGTATGTGATGTTTCTCCGCTGTGTGACTGCTGCAGCGAAAACGATGTGCCGATCATCCCGAACGTGGGTATGTTCGCTTCTTTCGACCCGGTCGCACTGGATATGGCTTGTGCAGACGCGTGCAACGCGCAGCCCGTTTTTGAAAACAGCGAGCTGGCTCACAAAGAGCATGTCCATGATGACCACTTCCGTAACCTGCATCCGGATACCAACTGGGAATCCTGCGTAGAGCATGCTGAAAAGCTTGGCTTGGGCAGCAGGGAGTACGAACTGATCAAGGTGTGATCATATACGATAGGCAATTGATCTTACCAAAACAGGCGCCCATTGCAGGCGCCTGTTTTTTTATTGATTTCACCGCTTGGCTACGTATATAATAGGAAAAAACTTTGGAGGCCCTAGATGATCTTTCGCTTTGCCACCGTACAAGACAGCGCTGCGCTGCTTGAGATCTATGCGCAGTATATCGAAACCCCCATTACCTTTGAATGCGCCCTGCCCACAGAGCAAGCTTTTGCCGACCGCATCCACGGCATTGTACAGGAGTATCCCTATCTGGTAAGGGAGGACGACTCGGGCCGTATATTGGGATATGCGTATGCCCACCGCCAAATGGAGCGTGCCGCCTATCAATGGAATGCAGAGCTCTCCATCTATTTAGACCGCGCGCATACCTCTCAGGGATTGGGGAAAAAAATGTATCTTGCCTTAATGGATCTGCTCATGCTCCAGGGCGTTAAAACAGTATACGGCGGTGTGACCATGCCCAATGAAAAAAGCGAGCGTCTGCATGCCTGTCTGGGATTTAAGCGCCTGGGAACTTATCATAATACCGGCTATAAATGCGGCCGCTGGCACGACGTTGCCTGGTTTGAAAAGGCCCTATCTCCTTACGAATCTGCACCGCGGCCGATCATTGGGATTCAGGCGATCCCCCAGGCTGAAAAGGATGCTGTTTTGCGCAAATATCTCTAAATTCTTGGCATAAAAAAAGCCGGCGAATCGCCGGCTTTTTCCCTTTATTGTTTTGTAAATGAGATGATGGTCTCTATCTCCGCATCTGTTTTGGCATATTCTATCTTTACAATCGTTCCTACATTGCAGGTTACAATGGTCTCATAGGTGCTGGCAGGCACCACAAACATCTTGCCATCCACGCCTTCCAGACGAATATAGAAATAGGTATTGCCCTCTTTGACAATGCTCTTGATTTCCGTAATGGCGCCCTCGGCCGTTTCCACCCCGGTATTGCTGTTAGCGTCTATGCCGATGCCATGCTGGCTCATCAGCCGCAGATATTCCTTTTCGCATTCCGGCACGGTATCGCCGATGGCAACCACCTGATACTGGCCTACGTTGACCATGGCATACTTTTTCACCAGCTGCGCATCGTCCTTGAGCGAAACAAAGTAGGTGGGCTGGCCGCCGATATTCAGCAGCAGCGGGAAGGTGGCGGTATATCTTAAGTTCTGCACCTGTCCCTCTGCCGAGGCCATGGCAGAGTTTTCGTCCGCACCCGGCACCGAATAATACTTGGTTTCCTTGGTGCGCTGATTGACCAGCACAAAGCCCACGTTGCTCTGGTCGCTGTTCACACTGGATACACCGCTGTACATCCAAATATCATCGTTGAGTGCCAGATAATTATATCCCTCTGTACTCACCAGGGAATCCTTCTGGCCAAAAATGGAATTAAGGAATCCGTGTTTGAGCGTTCCCCAGTTATCAAACTGTTCAATCAAAATATCCGGGGAAACGGCGCGGTCCACCCATTGCGGCACTTCCCCAATGGGATAATACTGCGACTCACCCGTTACTGCATCGCAGAGCACAACGCCGGTAATATCCGTACCGCCGTACAAACCGATGGTATATTCAATGCGCGGCACCACCCAATAGGGATGCCCGTTTTCATCCACCTCAAAGTTTGGGTCATCAAAAATAAAGGTGGGATAGCGGAACCGCAGATGGCGCTCCAAATTCCGTCCGAAATGGTCTGCCGGGGAAAACATAATGCCCTGCTCCAGACGAATGACCGTGACTTCCTGGGTCACCATATCGATCATGATATAAGCAGGAATCCCGTTTTTCATATTGTTGAACCATTTGATCAGATCCCCGTATTGCAACGGCGTTACGCGTACCGGGCGCCCCTGATAGTTGATCTGGGAATAATAATCTGTAACCTCAAATTGAGACACCATGTCTACCAGCTCGCCCATTTTCCGGTCGCCCAATTTTTTCGCGCTTTCCAGATCCAGCATCGGGATCTGGTCAAAATCGATCTCCTCGACCTCCTCGGCAAAGTCACCGGTCTCTACGTTGAGCATGCTTTGGTACCTTGAAGCATGGAAGATCTTTGTAGAGCCGATCCAGCCGATGACCGCCGTCAGCGCCACCACCGCAGCGGCACCGATCAACGCGATTTCCGCAGGGCCCACCTTAAAACCGCCTTCAAAAGGCAGCTTGCCCTGCAGCAGCGTCCTGCCATAGCAAAGCACGGCAAAGATCACCAGCACGATGGCCAGGTACGTTACAAACAGCTTGGAATGCAGCGTTACAGGCGGCAGCATGATATAAAACATGACCGCCGCGATCACCAGTGTAATGACTGCATTGATGATGATTTGTTTGATCGTCAGCTTCATAAAACCTTGTTTCCTCCCCAAAATTGGATGCATAAGAGTATATAACTTCAGTATCTTACTCTATCAGTTTCTTCAGCGCCGCGCAAGCGGTTCCCTCCTTATCTTACAAAACTTAATGCCATTGCTTTCCCCTGCTTTTGCGGCTATACTATAAAGGAAAGAGGCACCTTTGCATCAAGGAGTGTTTTGTGAAGATGAAACGGCCCCGTTCGTTGTTCTTTTCTTTGTTAAAGGGCCAAAAGCTGACTTTATGCATCGTTTTATTTTGCATGGCCTTAACTGCCCTGTTCACCTTTCTTCCACAACAGATCATTCGTTATGCCGTGGATGTCGTTTTAGCTGGCAATCCCAGTTTTCTGCCGCCTTTTTTAGAATCTGCTGTTCGCTTTTTAGGGCACAACAGCGTACTGGGGCGCCTGGTGGTCTGTGCGCTTGCCACTGTCGCGGTTGCATTGGTCAACAGCTTGTTTACCTATTTTAGAAGCAAGCTCTCCGCCGATGTGGCGGAAAACATTGCCTTTCGCCTACGCTGCCGCCTATATGATCATATGCAGCGGCTGCCGTATGATACGCTGCTATCCTTTGGCACCGGCGATTTATTGCAGCGCTGTACTTCCGATGTGGAAACCATCCGTAAATTCATTTCCGTACAGATTGCCGAAATGGGCCGTGCCATTTGCCTGTTGGCTTGTGCGTTTTTCATTATGTGGCCCATGAGCCATACCATGACGTTGATCTCTTTGGCCAGCGTACCTTTCCTTTTGCTGTATTCCTATTTTTACTTTGTGCTGGCCAAAAAGAATTTTTTAAAAGCCGAACAAGCGGAAAGCGATATGTCCGTGGCTTTACAAGAAAACTTAACAGGTGTCCGCGTGGTGCGCGCCTTTGCCGCCCAAAAAGCCGAGCAGGAAAAGTTTGACCGGGCCAGCGCCCGCTTCCGCGACCTTTCCCGGCGCTTAAACGATATTATGAGTTATTATTGGTCTATCTCGGATTTTGTGATCTATACCCAGGTAGTATTAACGGTCTGGATCGGCACTACCATGGCATTGGCCGGCACGCTGACAGTTGGCACCGTCATCACCTTTTCCTCTTATGTAACGGTACTGCTGTGGCCCGTTCGCCAAATGGGCCGCATTTTAGCTGATCTTGGTAAAACCAGCGTTGCGCTAAAACGCATCAACGATATTTTGAAAACCCCTATAGAAACAGACACGCCGGGCAGCGCTGCCCCGGATATTTCCGGGGCGATTGAGTTTGACCATGTCAGTTTTGGCTATCAGGAAGGGCAAACTGTGCTGCACGATATCAGCTTTGCAGTAAAGCCCGGGCAGACCGTCGCAATCCTAGGCTCCACGGGCAGTGGCAAAACCACCCTCATGTTGCTTTTGCAACGCCTGTATGACCCCACCAGCGGCCGTATTCTTTTTGATGGGCGGCCCTCTACGGGCATCCAGCGTGCCTGGCTGCGAAAGCATGTCGGCATCGTACTGCAAGAGCCCTTTCTCTATTCCCGCTCTGTCTTTGACAACATCGCCATCACGCGCCCCTCCAGCCGGGAAGCAGACGTCCAATCCGTCGCCAAGATGGCCAGCCTTCACGACTCCATCCTTTCCTTTGAACAAGGGTATCAAACCCTGGTTGGCGAACGGGGCGTCACGCTTTCCGGCGGACAGAAACAGCGTGTGGCCATCGCTCGGATGCTGTTGCAGGATACGCCCATCATGATCTTTGACGATTCTCTTTCGGCCCTGGATACCGAAACGGATGCCGCCATCCGCGCAGCACTGGCCAAACGACGCCATAAGGCTACAACTTTTATCATTTCCCATCGTGTAAATTCTGTCTGGCAGGCAGATCAGATCCTCATTTTAGAGCAGGGTCGAATTGCCGAGCGAGGCACACACGAGGAGCTGTTGGCAAAAAACGGCCTATATGCCAAACTCTGGCGTCTGCAAGGGGCCTCCAAGGAGCCCTTAGAGAGGGGGCAAGACTGATGCAAAGCCATTTGGAAGAAAAGGATTATTCAGAAAAAATCAGCCTTTCGCTTTGGAAACGCCTGTTTGCCTTTGCGCGCCCTTATCGGGGACTGATGATCCAGCTTGGCATTGCGAATATATTCCTGGGCCTTGGCGAGACCATCTTTCCGCTGCTGACCCGCTATGCCATCGATCATTTCATAGGCCAGCATACCCTGGCCGGCCTGGTTCCTTTTCTGGTAGCCTCCATTTCTCTGGCAGCTTTGTTGGCCTTTTGTGTCTGGCTGTTTATCAAACAGGCCGGCCGCATCGAGCAGGGTATCAGCTACGACATCCGCAAGAAGAGCTTCCATCACCTCCAGCAGCTAAGCTTTTCCTATTATGACCGTACCCCGGTGGGCTATATCATGGCGCGGATGACCAGCGACACGGCTCGGCTTTCCGAAACCATCGCTTGGAGCCTGGTGGACATCCTCTGGGCCGTTGCACGGATGGGCGGGGCTCTCATTGCTATGTTTTCCATCAGCCCGCGCATCACCGGCTATGTATTGCTCGTCATCCCTCCGCTTGGCATCGTGACCGTCTATTTCCAGCGGCGTATTTTCAAAAGCCAACGCCAGGTACGCAAGGCCAATTCCCGCATCACCGGTGCGCTGAACGAATCCATCATGGGCGCGGCGACGACAAAATCCCTCGTGCGCGAGGATAAAAATTTAGAGGAATTTTCCGGCTTGGCCGGGCACATGCGCAAGGTTTCGCGCAAGGCCGCCCATCTCAACGCTACCTATCTGCCCCTTGTCATGCTGCTGGGCAGCATCGGCGGGGCATTGGCGCTTTGGCGCGGCGGCATCCTGCAACACGAAGGGCTCATTTGGTTTGGCACCATCTCCGCCTTTGCCAGCTATTCACTGCAGTTTTTTGACCCCATGCAGCAGCTGGCGCGTATTTTTGGCGAAATGCAGATGGCGCAGGCCTCTGCCGAGCGCGTCTTTACGCTGCTCGATACCGAGCCCGAGATCGTGGACACTCCCGCTTCGCTTGAAACAGAGGGAGATGCCTTTGCCCCGAAAAAAGAAAATTGGGCGCCCGTCCAAGGAGAAGTCGTCTTTGAAGACGTTACCTTCCGCTATGGCGACGGCCCCGTTGTCTTAAAACATTTTAACCTGCATGTATCCCCGGGGCAGACCATTGCGCTGGTCGGGCAGACCGGCAGCGGCAAAAGCACCATAGTCAACCTGCTTTGCCGTTTTTATGAGCCGACCAGCGGCCGCATCCTCTTAGATGGGGTGGATATCCGCGCCCATTCCCAGGCTTTTTTGCAGTCGCACTTGGGATATGTATTGCAGGCGCCTCATCTGTTCTCCGGTACCATCGCAGACAATATTCGCTATGGCGACCCCACCGCCTCTATGGAACGAGTGCGCTGGGCCGCAGAACAGGTTTCTGCTGCCCCGTTTATCGATCAACTTCCGGAAGGGTATCAAACCCAGGTGGGTGAGGGCGGCAACCGTCTGTCCACCGGACAAAAGCAGCTGATTTCCTTTGCACGCGCCCTGCTGCCCGACCCGCCGTTGTTTGTGCTGGATGAGGCCACCAGCTCCATCGATACCGAGACAGAGCAGCTCATTCAGCAGGCCATCGAGCGCACGTTTGTCGGGCGCACGGCGTTTGTCATTGCCCATCGGCTGAGTACCATCCGCCACGCGGACATCATTTTGGTCTTGCGGCACGGTACGCTCATTGAAAAGGGGACGCATAAAGAGCTGATGGCCCAGTATGGGTATTACCGGCGGCTCTACGAAAACCAATTCATTGCCAATGAACAAAAAGAGCTGCTTTCCGGTGAAAAAAAATAATAAAAAAAGAGCGGGAATGCCAACGCCACATAGGGAAGTAATTTGGAAACAACATCGAAATACAACTTATGGGCGTTGCAAAGGGGAAAAGGCAGTGTAGAAGGCAGAATTGCTTTTTTACACTGTCTTTTATTTATCAAAAAAATATATTGAAAATTTTCTATATGTTGCATATAATAACACATAGACATTTTTCTATGTGAGGTGATTAGGAGAGATGGACGAAAAAAGAATTGCGATAATTTTCAAAGCGTTTTGCGATGAAAACCGCATTAGAATTATAAAACTGCTGCGTTCAGGTGAAAAATGCGCCTGCAAGCTGTTGGAAGAAATCAATGTCACACAGCCCACCCTTTCCCACCATATGAAAATACTGTGCGACGCCGGGATCATTGTCGGGCGCAAAGAGGGAAAATGGACGCACTATTCCATTTCAGAAAAAGGTGTAGAACAAGCAAAAGAATGTTTGCGGCAGTTGACAACACTTGATGGCCCATGTGAAAACAAACCGTGCTGTGAAAAGTGAGGAAGTTTATACATCGCTTTTCCGCACGGCTTATATTTGGAATTATAAATAGATATATTTCAATATGATTATATGAAAGGGGCTTTCTATGGAGGCATTAAAAACAGCGTGGGACTTTTTTCAAAACGAAGTCCTCGGTATGAACTGGCTGAATCAGCTTATTGCAACAATTTTGAACGCTTGCGGCTTGGATACCACAAGTAAAATCGGTGCCAGCATTCAATTCTTCATTTACGATACCATAAAAATTATGGTATTGCTCGGCGTGTTGATTTTGATTATCTCGTATATTCAAAGTTATTTTCCACCCGAAAGAACAAAAAAGATACTCGGCAGATTTCACGGAATATGGGCGAATATCATCGCCGCCCTGCTCGGTACGGTAACACCGTTTTGCTCGTGTTCCTCTATTCCGCTGTTTATCGGATTTACAAGCGCAGGTTTGCCGCTTGGCGTTACATTTTCCTTTTTGATTTCTTCGCCGATGGTTGATCTCGGCAGCCTTGTCTTGTTGATGAGCATTTTCGGCTGGAAAGTCGCTGTTTTGTATGTGATTCTCGGCTTGGTGATTGCTGTTATCGGCGGTACTTTAATCGAAAAGCTGCACCTTGAAAATCAAGTGGAAGAATATATCCGAAACGGTCATTCTATTGATGTTCCGCAGGAAGAACTGCATTTCAAAGACCGTATGAAATATGCTTGGGAGCAGGTCGTTGAAACTGCCAAAAAGGTTACGCCCTATGTTTTGATCGGCGTGGGCATTGGTGCTATCATTCATAACTGGATTCCCGAAGAATTTATTGTCAAAACACTTGGCGACAACAATCCGTTCGGCGTAATTCTTGCCACAATAGTCGGTATTCCGATGTATGCGGATATTTTCGGTACAATCCCGATTGCAGAGGCTCTGCTGGCAAAGGGCGCTTTGCTCGGCGTTGTCCTTTCCTTTATGATGGGCGTTACAACGCTCTCGCTTCCCTCGATGATTATGCTTCGTAAGGCGGTCAAACCGAAACTGCTTGCTATTTTCATTGGAATATGTTCTGTCGGTATTATCGTTGTGGGTTACTTCTTCAACGCAATACAATATTTGATCGTATAATTTAGGAGGTTGTCATTATGGCATTGTTCAACTTTGGAAAGAAAAAGGACGAAGAAAAGAAAGCACCCGCTTGCGCTTGCAGTTGTGGCTGTTCTGCAACCGAGTGCTGCCCCGATTTAAAAGAGGGCGAAATCTGCTGTATCAAGGTGTTAGGGGCGGGTTGTAAGTCCTGCCACGAGCAGTATGAGAATGCGAAACAAGCGGTAAAGGATATGGGACTTTCCGTAGAGGTCGAATACATTACCGATATGCAGAAAGTAATGGAATATGGCGTTATGAGTATGCCTGCCCTTGTTGTCAATGAAAAGGTTGTTGCTATGGGCAAGGTTTTAAAAGCAAGTGAAGTCGTGGCTTTATTGCAAAAATTAGAACGCCAAGAATGAAAAAATCACAAAATGTCGCATATCGTAACAAGCAGGGAAACTGTATTGACAGTTTCCCAAGATAAAAAAGGTGTAGCACCCAAATAGTACTACGCCTTTCTATCTAATGGAAAATTTCCTTATTTGGCGTTGTCAAACTCCGCTCTTTTTCTTTTAATATTTGGATTCCATCACATAGACTTTCGCCCGTTTCGGAATGGTATATCCATCCAAATGCATTACGGAATCATGGTACATGCTGATGGCATACTCGCTTTTTTTCATCTCTTCCAAAAAGTCCTCTACCGGCGCTAGATCATAGCGGCATGCCTCTGTCTTGTAGTGCATCGGGATCACGATCTTTACATCCAACGCCTCGACAACCTCGGCCGCCTGTTTGGCGTCTATGGTAAACAAGCCGCCTACCGGAATCATCAATACGTCGATCTTTCCCAGTGCCTTTACCTGTTCTTTGCCCAGCACATGGCCCAAATCTCCGCAATGACAAAAGCGCAAGCCGTCTGTCTCTACGATGGAAACAAGGTTTTCCCCACGCTTTGTCCCATTTTCATCATCATGATAAGTAGGCACCGTGTCTATGGCAAACCCTTTGGTTTCAAAATGGCCTGCCTTGTCTATCTTCATATAGTCGGGATTTTGAATGACTGCGGTATTCGCGTGGTCCATATGCCCATGAGAACAGATGACAACATCCACTTTATCCAGCTGGGGCTCCTTATACCCCGTATCCTCGCCCCTATAAGGGTCTATCAGCAACCGATGCCCCTCTTCATTGGCCAAACAAAAGCACGAATGTGCCAACCATTCCAATGTCATGTTTTCACGCCCTTTCCTTTCTAGGTTATTATATAGTATAGCATACAATTCCCTAAAAATGGAATTCCCGCTTTGTTTTGTTTGTCGTCAATATACAAAGGTTCCATCCTCCGCATCGATGATTTGTAGAATGTCCTCTTCCTCGCCCGTTTCGGCGTTGATGTGTACATAGAACGAATCGCCGCCGTTGGTGCCGACAAATTCATAGCACAATGCCTCCCCCATATCGTCGGTGGGGATCAAGGCCAGCCTGCACGCCTGAATATCCAGACGCTGCGCCACGCGCTGTTCCATGGCTGCCTGGTCGATGGTGGTCTTGTTTTCCATCTGCCTATCCGTATGGTACACGATATAATTGTTGGCATCCATCCCCACGATACGGCCGGATTCTACCTCGATCCAAACTTTAACCAGATCCGGGTACAAATACACCTCGTTTTGCACCGGAAGCATATTTAAAACCGCCATGCCGTTGTAATATTGCGCGTAAGCGCCCCGCATCTCCGGATACCCTCTTTGTTGAAGATACTGCGCCGCCGTTTCCTCCAGCGCAGACAACTGCTCGTCCGAAGGGCGTACAGTCTCGCTGCCTGCGCTGTTTGGCAGCGCCTGATACAGCAAGCCGTCTCGCTTGGTCACGCTGATATCTATCACCAGCCCGTCATCCATCGTACATTGAAATTCGTACGTTGGAATCAATCCCTCATTCTGTTCGCCGGTTTGCTCATAATCGCCAGGGAAAAAGCGCTTTGCCGTTTCCAAAGCCTGCTCTACACTGACTTCCGGACCCTGTGCATTTTTGGGCTGAATATTCTCTGCCTTTTCTGAAAAGGCGCCATCGTAGATCAGCCTTGGACGCTGTTGCATGCTCTCCATGACTTTGCTGGCGTTTTCGCCGCTTCCATTGAGCATGTCAAGCTGTTTAGACGGATCGTCTATATCCCAGTGAATGCCCTCTGCGCGTCTCTGATCCAGCAGCTTTGACAATTCGTTGCTCTGCTCCTCCATGGTTTTAAGCGTATCGTATTCTTCCTGGGTGATGTCCGTCCCCTGCTCTATCTTTTGAGACAGTAGATAGCAATAATCTCCCAATTCATTGACAAAGGTAAGCAGCGGCTCGCTCACATCCTCCGGCAGCGGCAGTGTCGACAGCGCGCCCTGTGTTTCCCCGGCCAGCCTCCAAAGGCCACCCAGCAGCAGGGCTTGCTGCGCTTGGGAGGTACTGACGCGCAGCTTGGCCAGCTCTGCCCCCATGTTGGAAACATTGCCGGAGATCTCTCCCAATGCTTGGTCATAGGCATTGTTCAGCTGCTGAGCATAGGCATTTTTCCGGCCTAGGCTCTGTGTCAGAAACATGGCCAAAACCACAGCGATCACCAGCATGGCCACCGCAATCAAACGCCAGATTTTTGTCTGTGTCCATGTATGCTTTGTCTGCATGGCATCCTCCCTCATTTACAAAATACGTGCTGGCCAATGGTCAGCATGATCGGGCGCTGTTTGATCCATTCATTGGTTGCCGTCTTAGGATTGTAATAATATAGGCAACCCTTTGTCGGGTCATATCCGTTTAGCGCATCCTTGGCCGCGCGATAAGCCTCGTTGTCCGGTGTCAGGTTAAACTGCCCGTCCGCGACTGCGTCAAATGCGCCCGGCTGATAGATAACGCCCGAAATGGAATTGGGGAATTCCGCGCTCTTTACTCTGTTTAAAATCACAGCAGCCACTGCCACTTTCCCTTTATACGGTTCTCCCCTGGCCTCGCCATGAATGGCCCTTGCCAAAAGCGTAATGTCCGCTTGGTTCTGCGAGGGCGAGCTGCTACCGCTGGCCCCGCTGCTTTCAAGCTGAATACCTAATTTTGCGGCTGTGGCAGGGCCGATAATACCATCAGACGTCAATCCGTTGGTACTCTGGAAATATTTAACGGCCTTTTCCGTACCGCTGCCAAATATGCCGTCTACGCTACCGTCGTAATAGCCCCAATTTTTCAGCTTTTGCTGTACGGTCTTTACCAACGGGCCCTGCGACCCTTTTTTTAAATTTACCGTTGCCGCCAACGCCGCCTGTTGGTTGGGAAACATCAGCGTCAGCATAGTGCTCAGCGCGACGACCAACCCCAGCAGCTTTGCGGGTGCATGCTTTGTGTTCTCCATACCGCGTTCCTCCTTTATTCAAACAGCCCTGCTAAAAATGATTCATATTCCACACCGTCAGAAGGCTGCCAATTTTCTTCTGTTTGCACGGGCTCCAATAAACACAGTGGCGGAAACAGCACACACCACCAATTTTGCCCCTCTGCCTGCCCTAGCTTGATGCGCAGCGCCCGATACTCGCCTGCTGGAAATAGCACGTCGCCGTATGTCTTATCCGGAAATTCAAAGGTGCCAATCTCTGCCGTTGCCCGGTAAGGGAATCCCTCTTCTTCCAATACGCCGTTTGCAGTTTCTATCAATTCCTCCAAATGCTGGGCCGCGTACTGCTCCGCTTCCTGGCTTGTCTGTGCCCCATCCATATCGCCCAGCTCTTGAATAATGGCGTCTCGAACCGCCAGCTTGATGGCCTGATCCGCTTCGCTGTTGCTGTCTGCAATGACGTGCAGGCGGAATACCGGCGGTACGCCTTGCGCAGTTGCTAAGCTGAGCGCAATGAGAAATGCTATCCATCGTTTCATTTGTAAACGCCTCGTTTTCCCTTGATGTTATGTATCCAAAGTTTGTCCAATCTGGAATTTTTTAACCGCCCTTGCCAAAAAAAATGGGTCTGATACAATGAAACTACGAAAACTACCGGAAAAGGAGTCGTTGTGTTTTGATCTCTGCGCGCTCTACCGCTAAATTGAATCTTACGCTGAAAATCACCGGTACCCGCCCAGATGGATACCATCTCTTGGATTCCCTGTTTTGCAGCGTCGACCTACACGACAAGCTCACCATTACACCCGGCCAAGACGCATGTTCGACGGTATGTAGCCCGGAACAGCCCATCGTAAACAACCTTGCCACGCGGGCAGCGCTGCTCTTTTATCAACAGGCAGGGATTTCCGGTGGATGCCGAATACGCCTAGAAAAGCGCATCCCTATGGAAGCTGGCCTTGGCGGAGGCAGCGGCGATGCCGCCGCCGTGCTGAAGGCATTGAATGACCACTTTGGCCATCCTTTTTCTGAGGAAGCGCTCTTTGCGCTTGCCCTGCAGCTAGGGGCGGATATCCCCTTTGCGCTCAAGGGAGGGCTGGCCCGTGTTACGGGGATCGGAGAAACGCATACTCATCTCCATATGCGTCGCTCGTTTAGCTTTGTCATCGCAAAGCCCGCCCAAGGCTTGTCCACCCAGCAGATGTATGCCTGTTATGATGCATCTCCCTCCGGCCTTCCCATCGACAATGATGCGTTTTATCGGGCTCTTTTGGCGCTGGATGGTGCGGCCATGCGCGCCTATGGCGGCAACGACTTGCAGCCGGCAGCGGAAAAGTACCTTCCCATTATCGCTCAGCTTCAGGATAAGCTATACCAAAGCGGGGCCTTGTATGCCGCCATGACGGGCAGCGGCTCTGCTGTATTCGGCCTTTTTCCTTCCTATGAGCAGGCTCATATAGCCCAAGCATCTTTGCGTTCTATGGTTCCTTACTGTGTGTGCTGTCAATCGCTCGTATAGGCTGCCAATATAAAAAAGCGGTAAGCTGTGCTTACCGCTTTTTTCTTTTATCGGCAAATCAGGATCAGTTTATCACCCTTTTCCACCGGCTTATTTTCTTCTTTTCCCTTATAGCGAATATCCTCCATCCTTACACGGTACCGTTTGGCCACATCCCAGAGATCTTCGCCCATCCCCACAAAATAGATGATGATGCCCGCCGGCCTCTTTTCCGACTCCTCCTCCAGCTCTATGCCGCACACCAGCGTAATCTCCTGTTCTTGTTCGCCTTCTGCTTCCCAGGCCAGCATCACTCTGATATCCAGCCCATCTCCATTGGTTACCGCTTGAATCTGCTCGCAGACCACATGGGCAAATACCTGCATGCACGCTGTCATGCCCGGCGCTTCCTCTTCTAAGTGTACCGGGATCTCGCAGCGGATGCTTTGCAGCTCTTCATTGCGGTCTAAAAACAAAACATCGCACTGTACCACGGTATCGATGCAGATCTTATCTTGCTCTGCTGTTGCCCTTGCAGCGCAGGCATTGGCAAAACAGCTCAAAACCTTGGAAGGCTGTTCCTCCAGCGGTACGGAAACCTGTTCTCTAACCGGTACCTGTCCTTTTGCCTTGGCGCTAGCGACGCATACGCTAACCTGCTCCTCTTCCAACACCACATCATGACCCAGGGCATATGCATCCGTTACCACCGTCATGGTGCGCTCCGCGGAAGTATCCGCCTCCAGCGTACAGACAGCTTCGATATGGAGGCTATCTCCTTCTTCGTTCACCCTGGCAAACAGATCTTTCCATTGGGCTCTTACCATTGCTTGCTGATCCATCCTTGCACCCGGCGCTGCGATCATCTGGCTAAACGGCAGCTGCGGGAAGCACTGCAAAATGGGCGTCTGCTCATCCTCCGTGCCCACAACGATATTCAGCTTTAAGGCACCCTCTACACCGATAGCATCCTCTTGGCAAAAGGCCTGCAAAATCTCGGCATGCCCTTGGCAGCAAAGCACCTGCGTAGCGAGAGGTGCTCCGGTAGGCAGCTCGATGTCCCCCACCACCTCCACGGCAGCGGTTCCCCGGGCGCATCTACGGCGAAGCGGTAGATTTTTGGTCTTTGTCACAACGCCCTCTGGCACGTGCTCCTTCTCTAGCGCGCAAAGGTCCTTTTCCTCTTCCATTTCACATTGCACATCCACCACCGCAGACACGTTCAGCCTTCTGGAATCTATCATCTCATAGTTTACTTCACAAACATATGCCTGCGCCATGCCCCGCATGCCCGGCTGTGCGCCCGGTAGCTCAGCCGTATGCTTAAAGGTAGAAACGGACTCAAACGCATGCACCTTGCCCTCTGCGCACACATAGCATACGCACAGCGTGACTGTGCCATCTGTCATTACGCGGCCCTCCAAAAGCTCTACCTGCGCGGTTTGCGCATGGCCGCGTACCATGAGGACACGCTCCATTTCTGGCTTGCCAACCGGCAGCGCTACCTCCCCTTCAATCAACGCCTGTGTTAGGCTGCCGTTGTTATGATGCAATACACGTTCCCTGCTGCATTGTTCTTCCATTTTATGCCCCCGTTCTATGCGTTGCTTCGCATTGTTGTTTTCTTTTCTATGCTTAATCGGCACAAACGAGGTTTATGACTTTTTATACGTATTTTTTTATGCTTGTATCGCCCAACAGGCCCTTTTGCCCTCTTGCAAACATTTTTCCCCAGCATTGAAAGACAAAAAAAGGCGCTCTTTGAAAGAGCGTCTTTCTACTGGAGTAGGGGGGAAATTACTCCAAGTATTCCATTTCAAGCTGCCTGGTAAACAGTTCATTGTATCCATAGCTGATGCGTTTTTCCTGTCCGTGCTCCTCGATCAAGATCGTGAATACGCTGGGAAAACTGCGTTCTAGGATCCCTACGTTTTCCACGCACTTGCTTCTGCCTCTATGAGATCGCATCCAAACCCGTCTACCCAGGTTTTTCTCTATGCCGCCTCGTATCTCTTGCCACTGTTCCATGCCATCGCCTCCTGTTTGTTCTCACAAATAGCATGTCCAGTATGCGGCAATTTATGCAGATTGTTCCATGGAAAGCTTATCCGCGACCAATGCGATGAATTCGCCGTTGGTCGGCTTATCGTTTTTGGTATATACCTGGAAGCCAAACAGCTGATTGATGTTTTCGATCCTACCTCTGGTCCACGCCACCTCTATGGCATGGCGGATGGCGCGTTCCACCTTTGTATCGCTGGTGTCAAAGGCGGCCGCCACTTTGGGATATAGCTCTTTTGTAATTTTATTGATGAGCCCGCGATCCTCCATTACCATTTTAATCGCTGCGCGCAGATACTGATATCCCTTGATATGGGCCGGGATGCCAACGGTTAAAAAGATGCTGGTAATCTTTTCATCCAAGGATCTCTCCGCTGGAATGGGCGCAATGCTCTGGTTGAGCCGGCGCTCCTGCTTTGCGCCTACAATTTCCAATACCCTTCTCTTTAGGTTGTCCATCGAATAAGGTTTGACCATAAAATACTTGGCTCCCAAAGAAAGCGTATGCTGGATGATTTCTTTGCTGGCAAACCAGGATGTGATGATCACTTCCGGCCTAAGCTGCGGCGGCATCTGCACTACCTGCTCCAATACGCTGATTCCATCCTGCTGTGGTACGATCAGATCCAGTACCAAAACGTCTGCCTTGATGAGCTGTTCTTGGGAAACGCAACCGTCCTGCACGGTATCCATCAGCGTAATCCCATCGTCCGCCGCGAAGTAATCTGCCACTTGTTGGCAAATCTCTTCTTCATCTTCGATCATCAATAGTTGTCTGTTTTCCATGTTACATCCTCCTCATTCTTCCCACTCATTTGTTTTCCCTTATTACAAGTTTCACCCTTACGCTCGGCATATTACCATATTTCTTGGGAAAGATACTATATGAGTTTAGTTGTTTCGACGCAAATCGTTTCAATTCGTCAGAATTTGCTAAAAAAACACTGGCCGCCTGTACCATGCGCTGTAAAATCGGAGGTTTTCTTAATGGTATCGCCTATATCTCGCCGACAAATCAAATATTTTTGCATATTGATTGCAATCTGCTTTTCAGTTCTCATTATTTCCCTCTTTTTGTTACAAATCGTACATGGATCCGACTATCGTCAGCAGGCCCAAGCCTTGCAGGTGCGCACTCTGACTTCCAAGGGTGCGCGCGGCCGGATTACCGACCGCTATGGGACAGAGCTGGCCGGCAATCGCATTTCCTACCAAGTAATGTTCTTTCCCTCCGAAGCGGAAAAAGAGCAGTGGAACACCAGCCTTGCCGCTGCTTTAACGCTGATGCGCAGTGCGGGCATCGAATGTGAATATCCTCTGCCTATTGAACTACATGAATCCGGGTTTGTCTACAATCAATCATCAGAAGAGATTGCCGCCTTTTTATCCCAGCATAAATTGCCAGAGGATACCAGCGCCGCCGACGCCGTCCAGGCGCTGATGGAAAAATATGAGGCAGGAAATGTGCCGGGAGAGATTGCTTTAGACCTTTTGGGGCTGCGCAGCCAGCTTAGCCTTCAGTCTTATCGTTCCTATCTGCCAATCTGTCTTGGCGAAAGCGAGGATTTTTCCCTGTGCGCCCGCATCATGGAATACAAACAGCCCGGTATCCGTATCCAAACCCATTATACCCGTTCCTATCCCCAAGGGGAAACCTTGTGTCATGTTTTGGGCAGTGTGGGCAAAATCCCTGCCGACGAGGCAGACGCTTATCAGGAACAGGGCTATGATATTTCCAGCGATATCGTAGGCAAGAGCGGGCTGGAGCAAACGCTGGAACCCTTGCTGCGTACAAAAAAAGGACAGACCCAGCTTTCCGTCAATAGCCTGGGCCTATCTACTTCTTCTAATGCTATCAATTTGGCAGAGGACGGAGAAACTGTGGTTCTTACCATAGACCTAACCCTACAGCAGGCAGCGGAAAAAGCATTGCGGCAAACCATGGCAGATATTCGCGCCGGTAAGCTGGGGGAAGCATACCCCAACGCGGAAATTGGCGCTGCGGTATGCATCGATGTGCATACCGGCGAAGTGCTGGCCTTGGCTTCCGAGCCAGGCTATGATCCCAATGTTTTTACCGAAACGCTGCCGGATGCTGTGTGGCAGACGCTCAGCCCTTCGTATGTGACGGCCAGCGGCAAGGTAAACAGTGACCCTACCTTGCCGAGGCCGCTGGTCAACAACGCCGTATCCGCCGCCTTCCCGCCCGGCAGCGTATTCAAGCCCATCACCGCTGCCGCCGCATTGGGCGCAGATAAGGTTACCGCAGAGGAGACCATCTTGGATCTTGGGCGTTATACTGCCTTTTCCGAAACAGAGGCCCCCGGATGCTGGACCTGGAACGAAAGCCATACCACCCATGGGTATGTAGATCTTCACGATGCGCTGGAAGGTTCCTGCAACTATTATTTTTATGAGGTTGGGGTACGCACAGGCTCGGAACAGCTTGAAGCCACCGCAGAAAGGTTTGGCCTGGGGCAACAAACCGGCATCGGGTTGTCCGGCGAGGCCAGCGGTATGATGGATGGGCAAAAAACAGCGACACGCCTTGTCAACCAGCGTGTCGCCGCTCAATTAAAATCTATGGGATATACCGTAGACGAGGAAACGCTCAGCCAAACATTGGCCCCGATCCTCAGTGCTCCCTCCTTACAAAAAGCACGGGAGCAGTTTACGCCGCTTGGCATTCATCCAGAAGATATTCCTGCTTTATACCAAACCATCAACGACAACCGTTGGCGTGAATCACGCGTCCTGGCAGCCGCCATCGGACAGGGCGCAGACAGCGTTACCCCGCTGCAAATGGCCAACGCCATCGCAGCGCTGACCCAAGCTGGATGCCGCTATCAGCCTCAACTGGTGCTCTCGCTGCCGGACAGCCAAGGCCGCCAATCCTCTAAGATGGTCTGCGAACCCTTTATGGAAACGCAGGATGTGCAGGATATCCTAAGCGGCATGCAGGCGGTCACGCAGCCGGGTGGCACGGCCGCCAAGTATTTTTCCGACTGTACCGTGTCCGTAGCTGGCAAAACGGGCACCGCCCAAAGTGAGGGCCGAGACGCGTATGCTTGGTTTGTCGCGGCGGCGCCTGCTGAAAATCCCAGCATTGCCATTGCCGTTGTTATCGGCCAAGGCGGCCATGGCGGCTATGCCGCCCCCGTAGCCAAGGCAATCATTGAAGCCTATTTTGCTCCTGGTACAGGCAGCGCTTTGGCCAAGGAAAAAAGCATGCTTCGTTAAACGGCCAATGTTCTCCCCGTTTCGCCATCCTGTGCCAAAACCCAATATCCATCTCGATAGATGCTAAAGCCCTGCAAATAGGCCGGCGGCTGGGGCGCATATTCCCCCGGCACCGCCACAGCCATGGCAACACTGATGCCCTTGCGCTCTACACAGCCCAACAGGTAGTACCCATATCTGCTGGGAGCCTCTACCCGTTTCCATTTCCATTGGCCGGCGTATTCCCCGCCCAAAGCCGGCCCTTGTATCTCCTCTTTTACAGGGTTTTCCTGTGTTTCGCTCATGGGGGTTTCTCTGATTTGCGATCCTCGCAGCGCCCCTGCCTCTAAAACAGATTCCTGGGCCGGCGCAGCTTTTGCTTCTTTCTCGAAGAATGGCTGAGCTGGGCCTTCCTCTTTTTCTAATTCCTCTTCGGCCACTGGTTCTTCCTCCGGCTGCATCGGCTCGGAGATCGCTTCCGCGATCTGCTGGGCCAGCTGCTCAGTTGCCTTTTCGCCGGCATTGTGTTCTGTTGCAATTATGACCGGCTCTTTCGCCTCCGCATCTTGGCCCTGCAATTCCTGATGAATCAACCGGGAAATCTCCTCCACATCCAGCGCGGTTTGTGCCTCTGATTCCGCTGGCGGCTCCTGCATGGGCTGTGCCTGTTGCAGCAGCGTCTCAATGAGCGGCGCCGCCTGTTCTTCCTCTCTTTCTTTCCGTTGTAACGTTTCCATCTGCCATTTGTCCCCCTGTTGAGCACTAAGCGTTGCGCTCCCTTCTGCCCCCGGAGAAAGCGGGAAAGTGTACCCTGTATTGTGCATTTCTTCCGATGGGCCTTCTGCCTGGCTTTCCGGCCGTTTTTCTTCCTTATGGGAATGCACTGGTTGGGTTATGGATGCTGGGGCCGTGTGTGCTTGCTCGTTGGCCTTCCCCTCTCCCTGCTGGCGCTGTGTCCGAATTCTGGCCTGCATATGGATCCAATCCGCTCTGGGATCGCATGATTCACCCAGCGCTACCAGCTGACCGCCCTGGTCTACAATGGCCGCCTCGATACGGGCATTTTGCAATTCCGTTTTTACCTGTAGCCTCAGTTCTCTGCCGTTGTGGCACATTTCCCACTGCCTTAGCCTGTCTCCATCCCATATATATAGGGTATACGATCCTTTTTGTATCCTAGAAAGGCTTGCCGAAACATTGCAGGCCTGGTGTGTGAAAAACAATTTGACAAACCCCTGTGCCGTGCGCCCGCTTTGGCCTCTTAGCACAATGTACTGCCGCCACATACTCATGACATTCTCCTCCTTTGCTGCTCTGATTATGTGTATGCATCGGCGCACGAAAAAAAAACAGGCAATTTGCCTGTTTTTCTGATCTTTATTCTCATAGCCGCTATGGACGCTCTGCCAAAACCGCCAACACAGCATCGGATAGCGAAATATAGTCATCGATACTCAGCCGCTCTCCACGATCTGTTGGAGACAGCCCGGCCATTTCGATGGCCTTTTGGGCCTGCTCTCTGCCCATCTTTTGAAAATTGGCCAGATTGTTGCATAAGGTCTTGCGCCGCATTGCAAACGCGCTGCGCACCACCTCAAAAAACAGCGCTTGGTCCTTTGGCGCTTTGGCATAGGGCCGCCGCCGCATCCTTACCACCGTCGACTCTACATCGGGCTGCGGAAAAAAACTGGCAGGCGATACTTTTAGCACCGTCTCCACCTCTGCATGGTACTGCACTGCAATGCTCAGCGAGCCATAGGTCTTGCTGCCTGGCGCCGCACAAAGCCGCTGCGCTACCTCCTTTTGCATCATCAGCACCATGGTTTGCGCACAGGGCAGTTCCTGCAACAGCCGCATCAGAATGGGGGTCGTAACATAGTACGGCAGATTTGCCACCACCGCCGCAGGGCCACAGGGCACCAAGGCCGCTAAATCTTCCTTGAGCGCATCCCCATGCACCAGGGTAAATGTATCCGCATGGATCTTTTCCTCCAAAAGCCGGCACATGCCCGCATCCAGCTCCAACGCCGTGACTTGCTTGGCCTTTTGAATCAGCCGTACCGTCAGCGCACCCGGCCCCGGCCCAATTTCCAGTACGTGGCACTGGGATAAGTCTCCAGCTGCGCTCACAATGGCGTCGCACGCCCTCTGATCGCATAAAAAGTTTTGGCCCAGCCCTTTGTTTGGCGCAAGGCCATATGCCTCCAGCGCCTCTCTCAGCTGTGCACGGCTGGCCCCATCGTATTGCAATTCCATGCTGTCTCCCTTTCTATGGACGGCGGCAGATTGTCACCGTTACATTGCGTTTGCGCCCCCAGCGCAAGCAGTCCTCCTTCGTATCCATAAATAGATCAATGGATACCAAAGAAGAATCATTGGCGCCAGTGTCCTCGGCCACAGCATACCCGTAGCCCGGCACATAAAACATCGTGCCATATCCAAAGATTTTTGGATTCACAGCACACATGCCTACCTTTGGCCACTTGCCCGTCGCAGTGCGGTGGCCAGTATGGGTATAGGCTGTGATCTGGTCCACCGTTACCTTCCGGATCACCATGCTGCTGGTCGGCGTTTCCGGCAGGCCCTTTACTGCAGGGTTCATCGGCGGCCCGGTACCGATCAGCACCACCTTGTTGACGGGCTCTTTTGTTACTTCGTTGGAGGTCTCCACGCGTTTAACTTCCTTGCCGTCTTTATACACGACCTTTTCTTTGATGGTGCGCACACCCTGCTCGCCCTTTTGTGAAATCTCTGTTTCCCCGCGCTCTACCCGGTTGCTCTTTTTCTCCACCGTCTCAAACGCTATTTTTTCAGTGCGTGTTTCTGTACGGATCGCCAACCGTACCAGCGAAACCGTCATTCCATCACTAATCTCAGTATCCAAAGACGGCGAAATTTCGTCCTCGGTATCATATTCCAAGCCGGATTTATCCAGCGCGTCCTTTACCGTACCCTTGGCCAGCATTACAGTAGTATCGCCTGCCTTGGCCAAAATGCGAATCTCCTTGGCCCGGGTAATGGCCACGGACATATCCTCTGTGATCTCGGTATCCAGCGGCGTATCGATCAAGTCATCTGTGCCCAGCGATACGCCCGCCTTTTCCAAGGCTTGCTGCAAGGTTCCCTGCGCAAGCTTTGTCTGCACCTGCTTGCCATCCCCGGTATCGATGGTTATGGTTTTAGCCCGAATGATATGTACGGCCATTTCGTCTGCCAGCTCTGTTTCCAGCGGTATATCGATGATGTCATCTGCTTCCAGCACAATGCCCGCTTCTGCCAGCATTTCCTCTACATTTGGCGTGGCAGTGCGAATCTGTGTGATCGTACCATTGTCATCTACGGACAGGTATACATACCTGCCTTCAAAATAGTACCAGCCGCCCCAACCCAGTGCTGCGCATACCAAGCAGCCCAGTATGCCCACTGCCAGTCGTTTTTTCCAGCCGCTGCGTTTTTCCATTGTCTTGGCACAAGCGGTCGCTTTTTCTTCTAACGGCTTTGGCCCACTGAGGGTTTTCTGCTGTTTTCTATGTTTTTCCACTACCGATTCGGCAATCGGCTCTTTCTTCCCCTTTTGCTTTTTTCGGTTAAAGTCTATGATCTTTCCTTTATACTTCGGCTCGGGCTGATCCGGCAGCGGCCGATATACCGAAGGCTCTTGCTTTTTGGGCCGTGGCGCTACATTGGCCATCACGACAGAGGGTTCCGCAGCTTCCACTGCCTCCTGCCGTGCCGGCCCGGCATTTACCACCTTCGTGCTTTGTACCGGCGGCTTTGGCGTCGCCGCCCTTCCTCTATTCTTCCTCGTCTTGCAGAGGGCTTTCCAAACCCACTGGGCCAAGGCATACACGCCGATAAAAGGCAGCGCCAAAACAGACGCAACCGCATGCGCTGCACGCCTGATTGTTCGCTTTGCCTTTGCCAAAAGCCCTCTGCGCCGAGACATCCCAAAATCCTTATTCGTTTTCAAGATGGAGGATGTCTGCTCTCCACTGAAAACCATGAAGTCTCGTCTGCGCAATCGGCTTTTTCGTCTACGCCTAGGCATCTAAGCCCTCCCATCCCATTTGAATGTAGAGAAATTATAAGCCCTATGGTACAAAAGTGTCAAATTTTGACTCAAAATCGCAAAGTTTTTTTAATATTTTTTGTGTTTTTCCGCGTTTTTTTGACCCCATTCCCTATTTTCCTTCATTCATCATATTTTATGCTGTATAAAAAACACCCTTCCCCGGATGGGGGAAGGGCATTTTCTTACAGGCTACCATACCATTTGCAAATCGGTGCTTCCCAAGCGCCGATCACACGCTGAAATTGTAAGGTAGCCGGGTACCGACAACGAAAGCAAACGTTGTATTTGCAATCCACTGCCGTACATTTGACCGGACTGTTTCTCTGGGGCGGCTGTCTGACAAAATCCTTCATGGCCGAATCCTCCTTTGAAGAAATCCGCTGGTCTTGATGCCGGGCCCTGCAGGCATTTTCCTGGCCGGTTTCCGCGGGGCTAAATGAATGACATCGGGTATTGTTTTTTCCGCGCCCCTGTTGGATGACCGATACCAAGGTTGCCGCGCATATGCCCTGCGCGTTGTGCTTGCAGCGTATGCTGTTGCAAGCAATGGGGATATGCTGGTTATTTTGCTTTATAGCTGCAGCAGAGGGTATGTTCTGCGCTTCCGTCCTGTTTGCAGCCAATGCTAATGCTATCCAGCGTACATTCCTTGCACTGCTCGTTGAAACGACAGCTGTCTACGCTGCAATCGATGATGGTTTTGTGTTCAAACATGCTTTGCACCTCCTCGTCCTAATCCGTGGTCAATGATAGTATGCGCAGCATAAGGATTTTGTCTCTGGCAAAATCCGCCAAGGTGCTGTACAGTTGAAAACAACTGGAAAATCATGTATGCTTGGTATGTTCATTTTGTGCGTAAACGAGGGACTTTTATGGCGCTTTTGGCAGCTTACAACATTTCAAAATCATATGGCGACAGAGTCTTGTTTTCCTCTGTCAATTTTGAGTTGCAGGCCAAAAGCCGTACAGGCCTAGTTGGGGCAAATGGTACGGGCAAAACCACGCTGTTTCGGTTGTTGGCCGGGCAAGAGCAAGCGGACAGCGGCCATATTTCTCTGGATAAAAATACCAAAATCGGCTATATGGAACAGCATGCAGCTTTTAAAGCGGAAAGATCCGTTTATGAGGAAACGCTGTCCTTATTTTCTCCGTTGATGGCAGACGAGGCTGCATTGGAGCAGCTCAACCATCAAATTGAACGCCAAACCGGGGATCTGGATCAGCTTGTGAAAAAGCAAAACGCTTTGCTGGAACGCTATCAGCAAAACGGCGGGCTTACTTATCAGGCCCGCACCCGCAGCATGTTGCTTGGCATGGGATTTTCGCAAAGCGATCTGTCTTTGCCAATGAAAGCGCTTTCTGGCGGCCAGCAAAGCAAAGTGCAAATGTGTAAGCTGTTGCTCTCTGGCGCAGATCTCCTGCTTTTGGACGAACCAACCAACCACTTGGACATCCAAAGCGTAGAATGGCTGGAAAGCTTTTTGCAAACCTATCCGGGCGCGCTTTTGGTCGTTTCCCATGACCGTTATTTTTTGGATAAGATCTGTACGTCGATCCTGTCGCTGGAGCACGGTAGCGTGAAGCGCTATGCGGGCAACTATTCTCAGTTTTACCAAAAACGCGAGCAGCAACGCATAGAAGAAGAGCGTCATTATAAAAATGCGCAAAGAGAGATCCAGCGCATGGAAAGCATGATCACCCAGCTGCGTCGCTGGAATCGTGAAAAATCCATCCGAACGGCGGAAAGCAAAGAAAAGCAGCTGGCAAAATTGAAGGATAGCGTTAAAGCGCCCACGCCTGTTGCCCCAACGCTTGGTTTTTCGTTGTCCGTTGCGCAGATAAGCGGGCAGGATGTGCTCATAGCCGAGCACCTATCCAAAGTCTACAACAAACCACTGTTTACCGATGTATCTCTGCATATCCGGAAAGGAGAGCGTGTATTTTTGCTGGGGCCAAATGGCTGCGGCAAAACCACGCTGTTCCGCATTTTGATGAAAAAAATTAAGCCGGACGTTGGCTTGGTGCAGTATGGCGCCAATGTGCGGCCCGGGTATTATGACCAGACGCAAAGCGGGCTATCCCCCCGGGCAACGGCCCTGGAGGAGATCCAAAATGCATACCCACATATGAACGATACCCAGGCGCGCAGTGCACTGGCGATGTTTTTATTTCGGGGTGATGACGTTTTCAAACCGATTGCCGCGCTCTCCGGCGGAGAAAAAGCTCGGATCGAGCTATTAAAGCTGATGCTCTCGGAATCGAATTTTTTGCTTTTGGACGAGCCGACAAACCACCTGGACGCCGATTCGCGGGAAGCGTTGGAAAATGCCCTGGAGGGCTATGAAGGCACGCTGTTTGCCATAACGCACGACCGGTATTTGGCCAACCGATTGGCAACAAGAATCCTCGCGTTTACGCCGGATGGATTGCGCGAAAGCCTGGGCAATTATAATGATTATCTGCGGAATGCAGAGCAGTGGGCCCTACAAGCACAGCCGAGCCCGGAGAAAGCGCCGAAGGCCGCGGTCGTTACGCAAAGCAAGCAGCAGCGGGAATCCTCCATTCAGCTTCGCAGGCTAAAGGCGCAGCTTCGTAAATGTGAAGATGAAATCTCCAAGCTGGAAGAGGCAATTGCCCATAGTGAGCAGCAGCTTTCCGATCCGTCTCTTGCATCGGATTATCAGAAAATGATGGAAATTACCGATACGCTAGATGCGCAAAAGCAGCAGCTGGATCAAGCGATGGAGCGTTGGGAATCCTTGAGTCTTGAAATTGGAGAATAAGCTCTATTTGATAAAAATACCAGAAGGGGGTATGTGATAAATGCCAAAGTTTTTAAATGAAGAATTTACCTGGATGAACCCAGGAACGTTAACGCCGGAAGAAAACGGGTTTTCCATCGCTGCTCCTCCGCATTCTGATTTTTTCAGAGATCCTACGGAGGATAAGCTCATCTGTGAAAATGCGCCGTTCTTTTATACGGAGGTTACGGGCGATTTTGTGCTGCGTGCGACGGTGTGGCATGATTTCATTGCGGCAGGGGATGCCTGTACATTAATGGTCATGGATACGCCAACCTTATGGGCCAAGGCATGCTTTGAGCAAACATATTTCGGGTCGCACACCGCCGTAAGCGTGGTCACCAACGGCTTATCGGACGACGCCAATGGGCAAAACATCATAGAACAAGAAGCCATTACCCTGCAATATGCGCGTAAGGGAAATACCTTTGCCATCCACTATTCGCTGGATGGAGAGCATTTCTATATGATGCGCCTTTTCAATCTACCGATGCGTGAAACGGTCAAGGTTGGTTTTGTGGCGCAATCCCCCGCAGGCGAAGGTGGCATTATGCATTTTAAGGATGTTTCCTTAGAGCACCGCAGCATCCGGGATATGCGCGTGGGCCGCTGAGCTGTATGCCGGCAGTGCCAAACCCAATCGCATTTGTTTAAATGAAAAAAGCCGTGGCAATGCCACGGCTTTTTGATTGCATCAAAAGATACCGTCTATCTGTCCCTGTTCGTTGATACAGATGTTTTCCGCTGCCGGTTTTTTCGGCAACCCCGGCATTGTCATCATCTGCCCCGTCAAGGCGACGATAAAGCCTGCCCCAGCGGATACCTTCATGCTGCGCACAGTCAATACAAAGTCCTGCGGCCGTCCCTTTTTCTTTGCATCATCGGAAAGCGACATCTGTGTCTTGGCCATGCAGACAGGCGTTTTGCCAAAGCCATTTTCCGTAAGGCTGCGCATTTGCTCTTTCGCTTGGTCGGTAAAGGAGACATCCTTTGCTCCATAGATCTTGGTAGCGATCGTACGTATTTTCTCCTCTATGCTCTGCGTTTGGTCATAGAGGAAATGCGGGCCGTTGTTGGGCGTTTCCATCGCCCGCAATACAGCATCCGCCAGCGCCAGCGCGCCCTGGCCGCCTTTGGCCCATACCTCTGTCAATACTGCTTTGACGCCCAGTTCCTTTTCACAGAAGGACAGCACGGTTTCTAGTTCCTCATCGCTATCCGAAACAAAGCGATTGAGCGCCACCACCGTAGGCAGCTGGAATTTCTGCGCCATGTTTTCTACATGCGCCTGCAGGTTACAAAGGCCCTGGCGCAGCGCCTGTACATTCGGGATATTGAGATCGTCCTTGGCCACACCACCGTGGAATTTCAAAGCGCGTACCGTAGCAACAACGACGCAGGCATCCGGCCAAATGGCCGCCTTGCGGCATTTGATATCCAAAAACTTTTCCGCCCCCAGGTCCGCGCCAAAGCCCGCCTCCGTCACTGTGACCTCCGCCAGCCTGCGCGCCAGGTTTGTTGCCGCTACTGTATTGCAGCCATGCGCGATGTTGGCAAATGGGCCGCCATGCACCAGGGCCGGCGTACCGCCCAGGCTTTGTACCAGATTGGGCTGCATTGCCTCTTTCAAAAGCGCAGCCATCGCCCCCTCTGCATGTAGATCCCTTGCTGTAACAGGATGATCCTCCTCGTCATATCCCACGATCAAATTGCCCAGCCGCCGCGTTAGATCCTCCAAATCGCTGGCCAGGCAAAGCGTCGCCATGACCTCACTGGCCGCTGTAATATCAAAGCCATCCTCTCTGGGCACGCCGTCCTTGCTGCCGCCGAGGCCACTTTGGATCACACGAAGCTGCCTATCGTTCATATCCATGCAGCGTTTCCAGGTCACACGCTTGATATGCTTTTCATTCCCTTGGAAAATATGATTGTCCACCATGGCTGCCAATAGGTTATTGGCCACCCCGATGGCGTGTAGATCGCCGGTAAAATGCAGATTGATCTCATCCATCGGCACAATCTGCGCCATGCCGCCGCCCGTGGCCCCGCCTTTGACGCCAAATACAGGGCCGAGGGATGGCTCGCGCAGCGCTAACATTGTTTTAACGCCTTTTAGATTCAGCCCATCCGCCAAACCGATGGAAACCGTTGTTTTGCCTTCCCCGGCAGGGGTCGGTGTGATCGCTGTTACCAGCACCAGCTTCCCCGGCTCATTCTGCTGTACCCGCTCTATGGCCTCCTGATCTACCTTGGCTTTGTTTTTTCCATAATAGCAAAGCTCTTTTGGCAAAAGGCCTGCTCTTTTCGCAATGTCCTCTAGGGGCAGAGCCACATGCTCCCTTGCGATTTCTACATCCGATTTCATAGCGAAAACTCCCTTTCTCTTTATTTACATTCCTTCGTTGAGAAATTTCACTTTATCCAGCGCCTTTGCCAGCGGATATCCCAGGCCAACGCAGGCAATTGCCTGGCCGATGCCTACATAAATGACCCCAAGCCAATAGGCCTGCTCGGCAAAGATCGATAGCACGATGGGCACTAACAGCGCATTGGTGATGACCGGCATACACAGCGCCAGCACCCTGTTTTTCTTTGCAAAGATGGCGACCCCCAATGCCCCTAAAAACGTTGCCAACGTACCAAGGGTGATATCGAGGATTCCAAACGGGCTCCAAAACAGATTGCTCAACAAACAGCCCACCGTCAGCCCCGGCACCATCCAAGGACTAAATAATGCCAAAGCGCAAAGCGCCTCGGAAACACGGACCTGTATGCCTCCAAAGCTAATGGGGGCAAACAACCCCGTGGCTGCAATATACAACGCTGCGACCATGGCCGCCAGCGCAAGGGCCTTGATGCTTCTTCCCTTTTTCATTCCTTCACACTCCTATGACAATATTATAACATATACGCCCTAGGAACTCAGAGGATTTTCCTCATGGCAAGTCATTTGAAATGGATCACACCTACCAATGTCTGACAATTTATTGCAAAAAGATTTAATAAATGTTAATATTTTATTACTTTTGGAGGTGCCTATGAGAAAACTGATCCATGGACAATCTATTTTTCATATATTGACTGCTTTCCTTTTATGTTTTGCAACAATGCTGGCTCTATCTTTTCCTGTAAGAGCCAATGCTAAGGATACTTCGCCCCTGGCCGAGCTGCCTATACATATGGAAGCGATCATAGCGCAGTATCAGGATATTATGGAGAAAAATCCAATCAGCTTATTGTCCTGGGAGCAAGTCGATACGATTTTTCCCCACAACACAACCGTTGAGGTGATCGATGTAGAGACAGGACAGCGTTTTTTTGTACAGCGTATGTACGGCTCCTTGCATGCGGACGTCGTACCAAAACAGCAACAGGATACCCAGATCCTGTCAACACTCTATGGCGGCACGTATAGTTGGGATCGCCGCGCCATCGTAGTAGGGTTAGCGGGAAGGTATTTCGCCGCCTCCATGAACGGTATGCCGCACGGAAATGGGATAGAGGGCAACGGGTATCCTGGCCATTTTTGTATTCATTTTGCAGACAGCAGAACACATGGCGGGCGCACTGTATGTCCACAGCATCAAGCAAAGATTCACCAAGCCTATGAGCAGGGCGGCCAATGGCTCTCTTTTGAAGAAAGATGGCGCAGCTTTGTTTAGAGCATGGCCAATTTTCCTCTTGACATAATCTTTCTTTTCATTATAATAAATATGCATGGGGCATTGGCACAGTTGGTAGTGCGCCTCGTTCGCATCGAGGAGGTCAGCGGTTCGACTCCGCTATGCTCCACCAAAAAGACAACCTTAAAAGGTTGTCTTTTTTGCATATAGGTGCTTGACACGCTGCCCTTTCTACCTATTTGATGTGTGAAAAACACAGAGGTTCAGAAAAAAAGAGATACCCTACAAAGGCATCTCTTCTTGTATTCTTCGGTGTTTATTGCTGGGTAGCCTGATCTATACAGGCAATGGCATTGAGCGCGCGAGGGAATCCAATGAAAGGTAGGCATTGCGTGATCGCCTGTATCATTGTTTCTCTCGTATTTCCAACGCTTACATTGCCTGCTGCATGCGCCTTTGCCTGGGCCTCGCATCCGCCCAGGCAGCAAATGGCGCAGAAGGTGATAAGCTCCCTCATCTTTAGATCCAATGTTTTGCGTGTATAGAAATCCCCGAAGCAATACGCGGACAAATACGCTTGGATATGCTTTAGCTCTTCGGGGGCGGAAGCACGCATGGCATCAATGTTTTCTTTGCCAAAGATCCGTCGCTGCACCTCTAGCCCCTTTTCCAGGCGCGTCTGCTCTGTGACCGTCGCTTGGTCTGCCAGCGGCAGCTGAATGCCCTTGGCTTCAAATACTCGATTCACTTCTTCCAGAGCACACTGTACCTTCTCCATTCCAATATAGGGGGTACATTGGATAAGCGCTTCTTTGATCTCTTCCGGCGCAGCCTCCGCGGCCAGCGCAGCCTGTGTGTATTTTTCGATGGCCGGCCAGGTCTGGCAGGTTGTCAGCGCTACGAAGACAATCAATGCTCTCTGCGCATCGGAAAGCGTTCCATGATGGGCTACATCGCCATACAAAAATCGCTGGGTTATCTTCTGAAATTCTGGATCCTGCCCATTGTTTTCCAGCCCACCGGCCGCCATCCCGGTCTGGAGAATTTTTTGCATGCGTTCCATTCTATCCATTTTTTCTGCTCCTCTCTACTCGTTCAAATCCTTTGTTCTCCCGTAGACCAGACATGCTGTTCTTTGGCCGAGGCCGCAGTATTCTGCGCCATTACGCCCACCAGCGCATGCGGCACATATGGCGCTTCCAGGCGAGCCAATTCCTCCGGCGTCAGCCTCAGATCCACAGCCTTGGCCGCGCCTTCTATATGGGTTTGTTTTGTAGCGCCCACCACCGGGGCCGTTGTCTTGGTCAGCAGCCAAGCCAGCGATATCTCTGTCATAGAAACGCCCCTTTGCTCTGCTAACTGGGCCACTTGTTGTATAATCTTTTGATCTTCTGCTTCCGTACTGTCATACTTTAGCTTGGCATACGCATCCTCCGCCAAGCGCTTGGTTGGCTGCCCCTTGCGCTTTGCCAGACGCCCTCCGGCCAGCGCGCTGTAAGGCGTCATCGCAATATTTTCTTCCCGGCAGTAGGGCACCATTTCCCTTTCCTCTTCGCGAAAAATCAAATTGTAATGCCCCTGGACGGAAACGAATTTGGCAAAGCCCTCCTTTTCTGCCAAAGCGTTTGCTTTTGCCAACTGCCAAGCAAAACAATTTGAAATGCCGATATACCGTGCCTTTCCCGCTTCTACCACACGGTTTAAGCCCTCCATAATATCGTACAATGGCGTCTGATAATCCCACATATGGTAGATGTAGAGATCCACATACTCCATACCCAGATTTTGCAGACTTTTATTGAGCATCCGTTCTATGTGCTCCTGTGCAGTAATGCCTTGCTCTATCTCCTCGGCCGTACGCGGCAAAAATTTGGTAGCCACAACAACTTGGTCGCGCTGGGCAAAATCACGCAAAGCGCGCCCTAGATATTGCTCGCTGGTGCCGCTTTGATAAGCGATGGCTGTATCAAAAAAATTTACGCCCAGTTCCAACCCACGACGAATGATCCTTCTGCTCTCTTCCTCGTTAATGGTCCAGGAATGCTGACCCTTGCTGGCGTCTCCAAAACCCATGCATCCCATACAGATGCGGGATATCGTCAAATCGGCATTGCCCAGCTTTGTATATTGCATATTCTTTCCTCCTTAACGTCTGGTTTTCTGCCAATGTGCCCTATATCTATGTGAAAACGTAAAAATAGAAAAAAGGTGTCCGTATCTGGACACCTTTATTGTAAGGAATCGCAATTAGAATGTCTAATACCTATCTCGTATCCTCATGAATGCCTAAAACGAATTGCATTAAGCCCTCAATCGAAACGTTTTTGGGGCAAATCGATAAATAAGCAGGCAGGCAACCAAGCAATAGACGGCGCAAAATACAATGGTCATAGCGCCAAAGACCAGCGTGGGCATGCGTACCTGCATCATCAAAAAGCAGGCAAGGTATGTCAGCGACATCAAGAGCTGGTAGGTTCCGCTTTTCATTTCTGTGCCCGCATTGTATGGCTGCAAAAGATAATACAGCGTTAGGTAATGCACGGAAAAAACGATGCTCATGCAAGCAAGGGAAATCACCATGACTGCATAATTCCATGGCGAACTCGTGCCTCCTGAAGCATACAGCAAAACCGACAGCCCGACACCCAAAATCAGTGCAGGCGGCAAATTGATTTTGATGATCTCGCGCAACCTGATACGAAACAAACGAAGGATGTATTTCGGCTGTTTGTAAAACGAATAGGTTAAAAGGCTGTGATCGCAATTCATAAACAGCGCTTTGGTAAAGCCCGTTCCCCTATTCATGGCATACATTATAAATACAAAATAAGGGAGAAAAGTCAGCAGCAGCTCGTTGGCCCGCAGCCTGATCTGGGGCATACAGTAAAAAGCAAGCAGCAGGCCCAGCACAGCAAAGCAACAGGCAAAGGAAATACGCTTGGTGGACCGCCACAGAATTTTTTGATGGCGCTTTACAAACAACTCATTGAGGTATTCAAATCCTTTTTTGCCGCTGGTCAGCGTCGTATCTGCCGAAATGCTTTTTTCGCTCATCTGCTTTGAGATCTGCGCCGGGCTATCCATCTGGGTCATCAGCTGGCTTAGCAGCTGCTGGTTTACCGCCCTATACGCATCAAAGGAAACGATTTGGCGCACAGCCATAAGGCCTGCCGGCAAACAGACCAGCATCAAGGTAGCCGATACCGGCATAGGAATGGCCCAGCCCAAAGCCGGCCCACCATAGGCAAGGCCCAGCAACAGCGCCATGCAAATCCATTGGTATTTGCCCAGCCTATTTTCGTTGTATACATGTCCATTTCGTTTATACGCGCGCAAAGAAGCAGTCGTTACCGCCGCCTTCATCCCGGCAATGCAAAAGGGAATACATAGACAAAGCCACACCGGCACGCTGCTTTTAAGGCCAAACCAGATGGTGAACGGGAGAAAGCCGGCTACCACCTTTCCCATAGCATATGCATAATTGACCAGCGTATAGTTTCGCGCATCCATCCTCATGAGCATCATGGCATAGTATTTATCGCGCGTTGGGTTAAACAAGCTGGTGTTGGCAAAGGCGCCGATCACGGTAAGCAGCAGCAGGATATGCAAAAACACCGAACTGGGCGCCGCGTTTTGATAGAGAAAAGCCAGGCCGCCTATCATGGTGATAAAATACAAAAATTTTCCTAAAAAAACCGAGAGCAATTCCCAGATCGCCGACAGGATATTGGCGAAAAGCTTGAGGCTCCGTACCCGATACAGCGTTTCTGGCAACAGCCTTTTTACCAGCGGGATCTGTTTGAACGCATATAGAATTGTATTGACCCGGTACGTATTTTTTAGGGCAAAAGAGATGCGCCATGTCTTATACATTTTCTTCCTCCCGCAGGGCCGCTATGATCTTTTCCTTAAAGCCATGGCCATCCGGGTTGCTTTTTTTCACCGATTCCAGCATGCCATGGCTCAAGAGTACGATTTCATCGCACAAATCAAGGGCAAGATCCATAAGATGCGTGGAAAAGATGGTGATCCTTCCCTGTTTTAAGGAGCGAAGAAGCTGTTTCATCTCCTCCGCCACCACGACATCTAGCGAAGTCAGCGGCTCGTCGAGCAGCAGCAGTTTCGGTTGTGCGATGATATTGACGAGCATCTGCATTTTGTTTTTCATGCCGTGAGAATAATCTTTCAACAGCTTATCCCTATCCTCCGGTACAATGCTCATCCTATCAAAATAGTCGTCAATGCTTAGCGGAGACGCAATCGTATCTTCGTTGATCTCTAGGAAAAATTTTAGAAATTCCCGTGCTGTTAAAAACTCCGGTACGGCAGGCGTGGAAAGCACATAACCGATCTCCTCAGCCGCTATATTTCGGCGGACGCCCTCCTCTTCCAGATAAAACGAGCCCGCATCCACGCGGATATCCCCATTCAGACAATTAAACAGCGTTGTTTTGCCTGCGCCGTTTCTGCCCAAAAGCCCGTAGATCTTGCCGGTTTCAAAGGTAAAATCTATGTCTTGAAGCACCTCTTTTTTTTCGTAGCGTTTTTTCAGATGCTCTATGACAAATTTCATGTTCTTCTCCTTCACTGATTCCATCCTTAGTGAAGTAAATGTATCATAGCCACTGCATCCACACAAGAGGAGCCGCAGGGTCTGCCCCTGCATGGTAGACAAAAGCCGCTCGGTAAAACCGCTTGATTTTGCGCCCAAAACATAGACGGAAAAGTGCCCGTACTGCCGGCCCTGCAAAAATTATCTGCCAGAAAAAAGCCATCGGAAAATTAAGCGCAACGGTCTGAAGCCATACAGCGGGAAACTGCGCACCGGGATGCTTGAACCATACCGTTGCCACAGCGCTCATCATTGGGCACATGAGACTTACCGTAAGCGCCGCGATGCAAAGCGTTATAAAAATTGGCTGTTTTTCCGAAGAAAGCAATCGAAGCGTCATTTTCTTTGCAAACGGGCCTGCCACAAAAGCCTCCAGCACGAGCACAAACAAACACATCAGCGGCAAATCTGCAAATACCCGGCCAAACAGCTCATTTTGCAGACCGCCTGCCTGAACTGCCAAATTGTACAATTCCATACCGTATACCATCACAACAGACATTATGATGGAAAAAAACAGCTTTTCTCCCATTGTTTTTGGCATATTTCTGATCCCTCCAATAAAAAAACAGCGTACAGAAAAACAACTGGATTTACGTTTTTCACTACACGCTGTCTGCTACTTGATTCAATTGTGAATTTTATTTTAACACAACATTTTTTCTATGCCAGTTTTTTGTATGCCCTTTAGCATCTCCAAAAACTTAGCCGAAGCCCGCCCGAGGGGCTGTTCCTTTTTCCAGATAAAAACGCTGCGGTCCACCAGCGGAGGGAATAGCGGGCAAAAACAAAGCTCTGGATTTTGGTACAGGGACACTGCCCCTTCTATTGTCAGTGCATAGCCAAGTCCCTCCCGCACCATCAGCGCCGCATTGCCTATCAAATTATAGGTGGCCAAAATATGCACGGAATCCTTTGCGTTCCCAAACCAGGCTGCCAATTCATCTTGCACCACCGGCCTATGCGCATTGAGAAGCGGAAGCGAGCACAGCTCCTCCGCCGTCACAACTTCCCTCTCCGCCAGCGGCGCATCCGAACGCATCAGCACGCCCCATTGTTCCGTTTGTCCTAGGGACAAAGAGTGGTATTTGGCAATCTCTACCGGCTCTACCAGCAAGCCAAAATCCAGCAAGCCTTGATCGATACGCTCTTTGATATGATCGGCATTGCCGGTATACAATTCATACTGCACCTGTGGATATGCCTGGGAAAATGCCCGAAGCAAACGAGGCCATATACGCGCAGAAGCGGACTCTGCGCTGCCGATGGAAATGGTTCCCGTCACCTGATCTGCCTGCGCTTTTATCTCTTCCTGGGCCTTGGCCGCCAAAGACAAGAGTTCTTCTGCTCTTCGCTTCAACAATCTGCCAGCTTGCGTTAAAAACGGCCTACCTGTCTCCCTACAAAACAGTGACTGCCCCAGTTCGTGTTCCAGCTGTGCCAGTTGACGGGACAGTGTCGGCTGGGTGATATGCAAGGCCTTGGCCGCACGGGTGATATTTTCTTCCCGTGCCACTGCCAAAAAATATCTAAGTACACGAAGCTCCAAACGACCGGCCCTCCTACTGCACCTACCACCAAGAGGACCTGCCATACATGGCAGGTCCTCTCAATCTCCGGGTTAACGCGCCCACTTTTGATAAAACTGTTTTTCCTCCTCCAGACATGCCCGCAGAAATTCTGCATTGTCCTTACCGGACAGTGTCTGGGCTTGTTTTCTCCACGTCTGCTCCAACACATCGCGCTCTGCATAAAACTCTGCCGGCGGCTGTTGCTGGGCCAACGCCGTCACCCTGGCATCATGCTCCTCCCAAGACGCCTGATCAAATAGCGAATATGCCCCCTGTTCGATGGCCGCGCCGTCAAACACATACGGCTTATATAGGGATACGCACGGCATGGCCCCGCCCGTTACATACAACAAAACGCGGTCTTGCTGAAAATCGGCCGCCCAGCTTGCCGTGGACTGCGATCCGCCGTCCGGCGCGGCATGCAGGCATACGTTTCTGCTGTTCTTTTCTGTAATTGGCAGGCCGAACCCATCCTCATGGGAACGCAGAGCCCGGAACACCACATCGATCCCCTCGCCGCCCGCCAAGACTCTTTGGCTTAAGCAACGGCGTTCAAAGCCGCCGTGTTCCGGTTCCAACGGCGAAGCCCACTGGCTGAAATCGCACCGCGCTCCGCTATAGGCATCCGCATCGTCTTTGATGGAAAAGCAGTTGGAAATTGCCGCTTTATCCATCTTTTTATATGCCCACTGCTTACCCACCGTTTCCAGCACGTACAGCTCCTTGCGGTCCATAATCAAAAAGGCATTGTCGTAATACAGCGGGCTCAGGTATCCGCAATTGCCGCCCTGCCCGTATTGCTCCAGCATTTCCAGAATCACATCCATGGCTGCTTTGGCAGAATCTCCACGCTCCAAACCAAGGCGCAGCAGATCCATCCCAATCAGCGCTTCCTTCTGGTTTCCTTCGTTTGTGGAAAACAGAGCCTCGTTGCCGATGATCACGCCCTGGTCGTTCATGCCGATCTCCCCGCCCCAAAGCCAAGAGGGACGGCTGAGCAGCGTGCCATGGGTGTATTTTGCCTGATCCACCTCTATATAGGTGCATTTAACTTTCTTTTCGCTATGAGTCTGCGCGGGACGCCATTCCGTTACCTGTGGTTCCTTTGGGTCCCGATCGCTGTTTTTCCCAAAGACCACCGATTTTTTCCCAATCGCCCCTAGAGTATCGCACATAAGAATGCCTCCTTTTCCGATTTATACGGCCGGTTGTTTTGCTCTCAGTATACGCCCTCAGCTTTTATAAAACAACGGTTTTCTAGCCATTCAGGCCACGCAATTGACCGAGCTGATCCAAGACCTCCTGCGGCAAATGACAATCCGCTGCTGCCGCCGCAATTTCCATTTCCTTTTTCGATTTGATCCCCACAATGGGAATGACCTGGAATCCATGTCCCTGCATCAGATAACCAAGCACCAACGTGTTTACCTCCACGCCTAGGTCTTGTGCCGCCTGCTTTAGCACTGCCAGTATTTTTTCATTTTGCGGGCAGTCGTATTCCTTATGATCCTGCTCACGCACAGGCAGGCCGTTGGCTAGGCAGTGCAAATACCCTCGTCCATTGGCGCCATATGCCATGGCTGGCATGCCCGTTTCCTGATGAAAGCGATAAGCCTCTGGCCCCATCACAGTAGTGGATGCAGCGCCCTTGGAGCCGGGGGCAAAGACGTTGAGGCACCAGTTGATCTGATCCACCATAAATCCATCCAAGTCGTGCGCCTTGGCATAATCATAGGCTTCTCGCTGCCGCTCTACCTTCCAGTTGCTGCATCCATATGCACGAATCACGCCGCGTTTTTTCTGTTCCTGCAAAGTTTCCAATATCTCTGCAATTTCCACCGATTCATTGTCGTGATGCAGCGTAAAAATATCCAGATAATCGGTACGCAGATTTTTCATCGAAACCTCAATGTCCTCGATGATGTCTGCCCGATGCAGCCGAGTATCCGTGCGCGGCGCTGTGGCCAAATCGTTGGTGGGCGTGATGATCTTGCCATTACAACCCTTTACGGACAGCACCAGTTCCTTCCGGTTTTTCCTGGCCTGCATCCAACGTCCAATGATGTTCTGCGATGAAGAGCGCTCCCCTTCAAACCAATCGCAGTAAATTACGGCCGTATCCAAAAAACGACCGCCCAGCTCGTAATAATAATCCATCATCTCTACGGCCAGCGGCTCTTTCATACTGCCGCCGTAGGAACCGCACCCCAAGCAGAGGGGGCTTACCTCAAGGCCAGTCTGTCCCAGCGCACTTTTGTCTTTCAGCATACGAATCCTCCTTCTTCCATTTGCTTTGCTATTGTAAAACTACCCTTGCTTAACTATACGACGATGCATCGATCGGACATACCGTGAAAAAAAGGATCTACAAACGGTTAAAATAGGCTTGATACCATTTTCATTGTAATCAACCCGCTGTTGTTTGGCAATGTCTTTTGTGCCGAAAAAATGCGCAAAAAAGCAGCCTCAACGGCCGCTTTTTTTGCCAAGTCTAACGTTATTTTTGAACGGTGAAGTTTTCATCCTCTACATGGTAATACAGCCCTTCGGTCTGGGAAAGATGTTCTTGATACAAAACCGCCTTGCCCTTTGCAGAAAACAGCTCCATATACCGCATCAGCTCTTCCTTCCAGCCCCGCACACCGGCCTCATAGATCTCTAAAAATTCACCGCTGGCCTTGGCCGTCTCTCTTGCCTTTCTCTCGTAGGCATCCATTAGATCCGTACAAAGGTTTACCTTTTGGATGCCAACCGCTACGGCCTTGGCCAAGTTTTCATCTCCCGTGCCGCTGCCGCCGTGCAGCACCAAAGGTACGGAAACCAAGCTGTTGAGCTTTTCCAGAAGGGCAAAATCCAGTCTGGGCGTTCCTTTGTAGGCGCCGTGCGAGGTTCCTACCGCAACGGCTAGGCAATCGCACTGTGTCTGCTCTACATAGGCCACAGCCTCATCCGGGTTGGTCAGCCACGCATCGCGCGTCTGCTCATACTCATACCCCTGGCCCACATGCCCCAGCTCCGCCTCTACGGATACATTGACGGCATGCGCCGTATCCACAATGCGCTTGACCTGTTCTACATTCTGTTCAAACGACATCATGGATCTGTCGCTCATCACCGAGGTAAATCCGCTGCGGATGGCCGCAACTTCGGAATCATAAGACTGGCCATGGTCTAGGTTGAGCGCCGCGATGACATCTGGATACTTCTTTTCAAAATACAGCGCCAGATTGGCCTGCTTTTCAATCCATTCTGCGCCTGCATCCCATACGTTCAAAATCACAGGAGCCTGCATCTCCCTGGCCGCCTGGTACGCAGCCTCTGTTGTTTCCATGGAAAATACATTCGGAGCAGGAACGGCAAAGCCGCCCTCTTTTTTGGCCACATCCAGCAGTTTTTTCATTGTGATCAGCATGTTTCTCTTCCTTTCTATACAATGACCATGCAGCATGGTTTTTACATCGTAATAACAATTCGATAGGCGCCTGGCACAACCGCTTTTTCAAACGCCTCCGCGCCCTGCGACATGGGAACCAGCTCTTGGATCACGGGCTTTACGTCAATCAGGCCGCTTTCGATGAGCCAAGCCGCATTGTACATATCCGCCTGGTTAGGGGATACCGTCCCAATGATCTCAATTTCCGTATTGTGCACTTCTCCCATACGGATCGGCACCGGCGTATCCGGGTATTGCGAGCTGTATGCAATGAGCTTTCCATAGGGAGACAGCATGGACAACGCCTGCGCCCATACCTCGTGTACCGCCGTTGTATTGAATACAACCTGCACCCCTCTTACGCCTACTTTCTTTTCTATATAGGCAGCCGGATCTATTTTTGTGGGGTCAAATGCATCGTCCGCACCAATGGCAAGCGCTTTTTCCCTTCTGGCCGGGTCTACCTCTGCCAAAATAACATAGGCCCCTCTCCTTTTTGCCAGCTGCACATGCAGCAGGCCCATAACGCCCGCGCCGATGACAACCACGACGTCCCCCAGCTGGATCTCTGCCTTGTTTACGCTGTGCAAGCAGCATGCCAATGGCTCTGTCAGCGCTGCCTGCTCAAACGGAAGCACATCCGATACAACGATGGCACGGCTTTTATCCACCGCAACATATTCCGCTAAATAGCCCACCATATTGATAGCGCCGTCCGGACGCCTATATACAGCGTCGGCAATGCCGGATTGGCATTGGCTGGCCCTCCCCGTACGGCAGTAATAGCAGGTTCCGCAGTAAGGGTCGGTAGATACGACATGATCGCCTACCTTACAATGCTTAACCTGTTGGCCTACCTGTACAACAATGCCGCTGGCCTCGTGCCCAGCAATCACGGGATAGCCGCCCACATCCTTTTTCCCTAGATAGATTCTCTGTTCCATCGTACATAGAGCACAAGCCTTGATTTGAATGAGCACATCGTTCGGCCCTACCTCTGGCATGGGATATTCCATGACCTGCACTTTTTGCACCCGTGTAATCGTAACCGCTTTCACATGAACGCCCCTTTCTTTTTTAATACTATTTAATATTATCCTTTTTAGTATTATACGTCAAGAGATTTTTAAGATAATTTTCTTTGCACTTTTATTCCCTTTTTATTTGACAGAAATAATACCAAACAATATAATAAAACAAAAAAGAAAGCGTGTGCTGCCATGAAAAAAAACGACAGTATCGAAACCGACGCATATCTGCGCTACAAGGATCTAACGCGTTCTATTACAAAGCATGAGCGATTGTATGATCATTGGGGCTGGAAACACAACATTGCTTTTTCCACGTTTATGGTGATGGAAAAGCTTTTGCAATATCCCGAGGGTGGATTCCCTTCTGAAATTGCAGATCGGCTGTATCTGCCGCGACAAACAATGAGCGGCATCCTTCGCAATCTAGAAAAAAGCGGGTACATCGTGCGTTCTTTCCATCCCAGCGATGGGCGCCGCAAGGTGATTCGGCTCACAGAAAGCGGCAGGGCTTATATTTCCGAACTGTTGGTTCAGCTAAACCAAGCGCAGATGCGTGCCTATGCGCTTTTGACAGTGGCAGAGCAAAAGCAGCTAAACTATCTGATGGAACGCTTAACAGATGGTTTGGAAATCGAATTTGAAAAGTAATCTCTTGATACACGGCCGGCTGGTGATTTTTACCGCCGGTCGTTTCTTTCTTTTCAGACCTCCCTTCTTCTCCATGTGGTATGATGAGATGGATGATACAACTTTGACGCAACTTTGATGTAAGGTTTTTCTGCGCAAGGGAGGATGGCTATGAACCGAATACTCATTGTCGAGGATGAAAAACCCATTTCTGAATTGATTCGATTGAACCTGACCGATGCAGGCTACGCTTGCTTTTGCGCCTATGATGGCGAGCAGGCCGCAACGCTGTTGGAAAGCAATCTATATGATTTAATTCTTTTGGACGTAATGCTGCCCAAAATCAACGGGTTTGAGCTGCTGGAATACATACGCCCTTTACAAATACCCGTGATCTTTCTTACTGCCAAGGCACATGTCAACGATCGGGTCAAAGGCCTGCGCCTGGGGGCGGAAGATTATATCGTGAAGCCCTTTGAGATCATTGAGCTGCTGGCGCGTGTGGAAACCGTGCTGCGCCGGTACCATAAAGCCAATAAGATATTGAGCGTGTATGATATCACGGTGGATACCCTGTCCCGTATTGTCAAAAAATCCGGCGAGCCCGTCAGCCTGACGGTAAAAGAATACGACCTATTGGTGCTATTTTTGCAAAACCCAAACATTGCCCTATTTCGAGATCGCATCTACGAAAGGGTTTGGGGCGAAGCGTATATGGGCGATAGCAGAACAGTAGACCTACATGTACAAAGGATGAGAAAAAAGCTGGGGCTGGAAGATAAGATCGTGCCTGTATATAAGATCGGCTATCGGCTGGAGGTAACCTAAGTGAACTTTTTTTGGAAGCTGTACTTTAGCATTATGCTCATTGTAACCGTCTGTTTTGGCATTGGCGGTTATGTTTTGATTCAATCCAGCTTCCATACTTCATTAGACAGGGAAATTGAGGTTGCTTTTCAGGAGAATGATATTCTCTATATCTCATTTGAGCGTATTCTCAGTACCATTTACGGAATTGACTCCGCTACCATTCTGGAAAAAGATATGTTAGCATCCGACGAAGGCGGCACGCTGGCTGATGAACTTTCCTACATACTCCAAAACGTAGCAAAAAGCATTTCCATTCAAAATGCCAACGGCAATATTCCTTTCCGTCTAAGCGATCAAAACGGAAAGACCGTTTTTCAGGATATTCATTTTGCCGTACAGGAATCCTTAGCGCCCTCCCTTACCGCCGCGGACCGTGGGCACCGGATTGTGGAAATAGAGGGCCGTTATTATATACAGACCGCCCAGCCCTTAACGCTGGCAGGCACTGTATTTTACATTGAAAACTACCGAGACATTACGCCGGTATTTCAGCATAAGCAGGGGCAGTACCGCACGTTTATCATGCTGATCTTGGTCCTATTCGGCGGCTGTGCGCTTGTCATCTTCTTTCTGGCGCGCTGGCTGATGCGCCCTATCCGGGCCTTATCCCGCGCTACCAAGCAGCTGGCTACCGGGCATTTCAAAAACCCGGTCCGTGTGGCCAACAACGATGAAATCGGCACGCTGGCATCCGATTTCAACACCATGTCGCTCAAGCTCTTGCAGACCATGGATAATCTAAAGGAAACCGCTACCAGGCAGGAAATGTTTGCCGGTAACTTTGCCCATGAACTGAAAACGCCGTTAACCTCCATGATTGGCTACGCGGATATGCTGCGTTCCAAAAAGCTCACAGAAGAACAACAGGTCTTGTTTGCCAACCAGATCGTTCAGGATGGCAAACGGTTGGAATCCCTTTCCATGAAACTGATGGATCTTATTGTATTAAAGCGTGAGGACCTGCCGATGCGCCGCGTTTCCAGCAAACAGTTTTTTCAATCCGTCTACCAAACCGTTTTGCCCGTCATGCAGCAAAACCACATTCGATTTACCGTAAAGTGCCAGTATGCGCTGCTAACCATAGAGCCGGATCTAATGGCGACAGTCTGCATCAATTTGCTGGATAACGCCCGCAAAGCCATCGATGAGGGGCAAAAGGGAGAAATCTCTCTATTGGGCCGCAGATGTGATGACGGCTATGAAATTTTGGTCATCGATAACGGCTGCGGAATGGAGCAGGAGGAGCTTGCCAAAATCACAGAAGCGTTTTATATGGTGGATAAATCCCGCTCCCGCAAAAAAGGGGGCGCCGGACTGGGGCTGGCCGTATGCAGCGAAATTCTCCGCCTGCATGGCGGTCTGCTAGAATTTGTCAGCCAGCCGGGCCAAGGAACATGTGCACGCGTTTGGTTAAGGGGGGAACATTTGCATGCAGAAGCTTAAAACCATTGTGCCGTTTTTTCTGGCCATTTTGCTGCTGTTTTTTGCAGCCTTCCTGCCAATTTTCCTTTGCCGCCTACAGGATAACTCCATGCTTGGTGTGGCCCATTTGGAGCCGCTGCCCACAGCAGAACCCTTTGAGGAGGGGCATCCTTTGAGCGCCGCAGAGAAAATCTCTCTAATCTGCGATTATGGACGCATCGGCTCTAACATCGTTATTACGGAACGCCAGAATTCAAAATCCTATAAAAAAAATGATCCTATCCCCGAAGAAAAGGTGTTTGCAGAGCTGAAAAAGTTACAGTCGCTGGGCGCTTTTCCTGACATTCCCCTCGATGATGAGCTGATGTATTATTCTACGTCCTATACCTATATGGATGTAGACCATCCCTCCCGCATCGTAAACATCCTTGACTATTCCTTTTCAGTAGAGGATTATCATTGTACCCTTACGATGGATGCGGATACAAATCAAATTTATCAATATAACATTCGGCTCAACGGCCATCCTCTTTCCTTTGATACGCAGTCGGCCTTTGCTGCGTTTAGCCGTTATCTTCTGCTGGATGAAGAGCATGAAAAACTCTATTATTTTGTATTCCAGGAAAATAACGCCGTGATCCTGGCACTGAAAGCCATGCGCAGCATGAACAATATATGATGCAGTTTTGATGCAAATCTGTGCCTACTCCTATGCCTAGCCCCCCTATACTACCCTCATAAAAACCGACCATGTGAGAGAAAGGATGTTTTGTCATGGGATATGGGGGACTGCGCCCCAGCGAATACCGGCGCAGACAAAAAAGGCGTAGGCAGCGGTCTGCCTTTATCCTAGTTCTTATTTTATGTGTTTTGTTCTTTTTCTTGGGACGCTGCTCCTCCTCTTCGGTATACTTGGATGTAGTGGATCCCGGCAGCGCTCCGAGCGCCTCGCCGGTAAGCAACGGATCTGCCAACGGCAATGAGCTTTTGACGCTGGTAAACAGCAAGCACCCCCTTCCCTCCGGATGGAAAGTGAGCCTGGTACAGCTTAAAAATGGGCAATCCATCGACCGCAGAGCATATGCCGCGCTACAAGATATGATGGACGATGCCCGCCGCGCCGGGCTCTCTCCTCTGATATGCTCATCCTATCGCACCCGTGCAAAGCAAGAAGAGCTGCATAAAAATCAGGTACAAAAATTTTTGTCCGAGGGATATTCGCAATCCATGGCAGAGCAAAAGGCCTCCCAGTGGGTAGCCCCGCCCGGTACCAGCGAGCATGAGCTCGGGCTTGCCGTAGACATTGTGGCAACGGATCATCAGCTCTTGGACGAAACACAAGAGCATACACCAGAGCAGAAATGGCTGATGGAAAACTGCTGGAAATATGGGTTCATCCTGCGCTACCCTACCAGCAAAAGCAGCATCACCGGCATCGGATACGAGCCTTGGCATTATCGTTATGTTGGCAAAGACGCTGCCAAGCAGATTATGGAACAGGGCATCTGCCTGGAGGAATACTTAAACCAAGTTTAATACCTGCCATTCTCTACCCCTATTCATTATTGGCCGGTATTGAAAAAACCGCTGGAACAATCCAGCGGTTTTTGATCCTTATCTAAAAATCGTATGCGTCTCTGCGCCTCGTCTAAGGCTCAGCCCCAAGCTGCCAAAGCTCAGGCCTGCACCCAAAAGAACAAAGCCCCATAACGCACTCCAAACGGCCAGTGGAAGGCCAATACAGCCAACCGCCACACCGCCGATTAACAGCGGCCGCGCTTGACGCGGTACCGGTTGGCTCTCCGATAAACTGATCTCTTTTTCAAAACCGGTTTCCCCAATGGCGTACCAATCATCGGTTTGCTGTTTTGCAATCTTACTGCTCCTGGAGACCCGGCCCTCCTCAATCAGGCGAGACATTTTTTCTTGGCTTACCGGCCCTTTTACTTTCCCATTTTCAATATATAGCCACATAGGCTTTGTTCGAGTCAGGTGCTTGGCAAATGGTTTCAATTTACACCCTCCTTTTGCCTCTACAGACTTAGGAACAATTATGTTCCTTTTTCTATATAGTATAGCATAGAAACCCAAGAAATCAATATGTCTGATGCAAAGCCTTGTAGATTATCGAAAATCCCAGTAGCAAACATCCTCTATTTTTGCGTACTCATTAAAAAGCGTCTAGGTTTATTTGCGCCATATGCGCTGTTACCGCTTCCATCTTTATGTGATCCCATAGCGCTTTTTATGCGCCGCGGTACAAGCAAACGCTGCTCTTAAATTGCGTAAGCATTTTGTGCAGTTGCATGAAAATAAAAACAGCGCGATTGGCGCTGTTTTGCAAATTTTTGTTTTTTAGCGGGAAGGTACAACCCATTGGCCATCATTGCCATGTCCCATCCAGGGCAATGGTTTCCACTCGATAAGGGATCTGTTTACCGGAGGCTGCAAGCGCCTGTTGAATGATACGATCCATCCCACCGCAGCACGGCACCTCCATTCGAACCAGCGTAATATCCTTAATGTCGTTTTGCTGAAAAATTGCGCACAGCTTTTCTTCGTACGGTGCATCATCCAGCTTTGGGCATCCGATCAGCGTGATTCGTCCTTGCATAAAGGCCGTGTGAAATTCATGATAGGCATAGGCTGTGCAATCTGCAGCAATGAGCAAGTGTGCCCCCTGATAATACGGCGCCTGGATGGGGGCCAACTGAATCTGTACCGGCCACTGCATCAAAGCGCTGCCTGACGCCGGGTTTGTGAACGTTTGGCTCTGTGCGCCGGCACAGCGGCTTTGCTTGCCCATTCTCAGCTCCACAGCCGCCTGGTCATAAGCCACCGCCTCCCTGACTTCAAAGGAGATCGCCCCTGTGGGGCAAGCCGGCAGACAATCCCCCAAGCCGTCACAATAATCATCTCGCATCAAGGCGGCCTTTCCGTCTATCATAGCGATTGCGCCTTCATGGCATGCCTTTGCGCATAGCCCGCAACCATTGCATTTTTCTGTATCAATTTTAATGATCCTTCGTCTCATCATTATTTCCTCCTTATTTTGCTTTTTCATCACGGATATCGTACAATACAGCCAAAAGATTTTCTGTTGTTTTTACAACGAAAGAAGGAAAAAATGAAAAAAATAACCGCTGCGCTGTGCGACATGCCCTTATTTAAGGGGCTCTCTGAGCCTCAGATCCAACAGGCATTGGAAAGTTTCCATGCCTATACTCGTTGCTATGATAAGGGTACTTATCTGCTCTCTTGTGGCCAACCACCGCAATTTGGCCTTGTGATTGCCGGAGAAGTACACATCATCAAGGAGGATTTTTGGGGACATCGCAGCCTATTGGCACAGCTAGGCCCTGGTGCGTTGTTTGGGGAATCCTTTTCCCTAAGTGCAACACCGTCTCTGCCCGTCTCCGTTTTGGCCGGCACCCAGGTAGAAGCGCTGTTTTTTCGGGCCGAGCTTTTTTTCCAACCATCCGTGGTCTCTGCCTGTTCCATTTCGTTGGTAACAAATCTGCTGGGCATCCTTGCAGAAAAAAATCAGCTGCTGACGCAGAAAATCGAGCACATCTCCAAACGCAGCCTGCGCGCAAAGCTGCTTTCCTATCTCTCCGAGCAAGCGCAGCTGGCGCATAACAACGCGTTTACCATTCCGATGAACCGGCAACAGCTCGCGGACTATCTGTGTGTGGATCGAAGCGCACTTTCCTCCGAGCTTAGCAAAATGCGCCAAGAAGGGCTCCTACTATTTTGGAAAAACCATTTCACATTGTTGGGCCCGGAAGTTCCTACAGCCTGATCCCTTTGACAAAGATGTTGGGAAGGCACATAAAGTATGCTAGAATAGAAGAGATCAACATAAAAAGGAGAATTGAATATGAATGCAAAAACCAGGGCTTTGAATGCCATGGAGGGGCTGGCGGTAGACCGGGTCCCCGTGATGCTTTATCGTCATTTTCCCGAACAGGATGCGGATAACTCCATAGGCGCCTATATAAAGTGGGCCCGCGAAAGCAAGGTGGACATGCTGCTTTTGCAATGTGATGGCAATGACGGCTGCCCCATCGAAAATGTCTCGGGCACCATCGAAGATTTCAAGCATCTTCACCCCATCAAGCGCACGCATCCCTTCATTGCCCAGCAGGTTGACCGTGCCAAGCGGGTCTCAGAGGCGCTTTCCGATGAGGTCGCTGTTTTCGGTCTTCTATATACTGCGTTTAACAACGTGCGTAAATCCATGCGGTTGGATTTCAACGGCATGGATATGCTGTCAGCGTGGCGCAATCATCGGCAGATCGTGGAGGATGCCATTGCATTTGCTCGTGACTGCAACGATATGCTGTTGGATGCCTACAAAGAGGAAACGGCCCTGGATGGCGTCATGCTTTCTTTCCGCCGCAACCATAAGACGTTTCAGTTTGACGAGGAAGAGTTCCGTAGGGAAATGCTGCCTCTGGATCGCCAGCTTTTGCAGCATGCCAACGAAAATTTTGCCCATAATATCATGCACATCTGTGGGGATCTCGGGGAAAACGACCTTACGCTATGGAACGATCTCCCGTATCAGACTGTAAACTGGGATATGCACGTGGAAAAAATAGATACATTTGAAAAAGCCCGCGCCTTCTTCAAGCCAGGCACCACGCTGATGGGAGGCTTTGATCATCGCCCCGGCACCCTTCTCTATACCGGCAGCAAAGAGGAGATTCAGCGCCAGACCAAAGCTTTCCTTGAAAGCGCCGGCCAGCAAAATCTCATTCTCAGTTCGGATTGCAGCATTCATTATTCTTTGCCCAGCGAACATATTCATTGGGTCATTGAGGCTTGTGAGAGCTACGCTGCAGCACGCTGATCCCAAATAAAAAAAGCCTTGCAGACGATGATGCCTGCAAGGCATTTTTTTGTCGTATTCAGCGTCGCTGTCCTGGGTAGGAAGCATTGCGATATGCATTGGTCTGAAAATTTCTTTGGCCAAAATTCTCCGGCCGGGTCCGTGAGTTATAGACCGTAACAAACTTGACAGAGTATACATCACAAATCATAAACGGGCCATCCGGCCCTTCCTGCAGAGTCATAAAATTATTGCCTACTGCGTACAAAATGCCGGAACGCTCTACCAGATTGTTGCTGCCGATGAGAAATTCAGCCGTCACAAAATAGCCGATGCTTTTGGCCAATACCTCTGAAAATGATTCGGCATAAAACTCAGAGGTCGTGTTGGCCTGTTGTCCCTCATAACCTGGATTCTTCATTAAATCATCCAAAATCTGCGGATCTACCTCCATGGCAACTCTCTCCTTTCTCTCTTCTATGTCTCATTGTATGCTTCTGTGGGGTTATAGAAGCAGTGGTCTCCGATTCTTGTGACAAAATACCCCACCTTGCTGGGGAAGTTTTCCTTGCAGGTAGGGCTGTATGGGTTGAAAAACCACAGGGCCTGCCCCAGATTCAGCAGCCGGTTGCCCGCAATGGCCCAGTCCGCAATATCATAATGAATTTGTTCTGGGCGCATGTTGTATATGTTTTGCGGGTTATACCGCCCACGTTCTGTTTCAGAGGCGCATACAAACTGTCCCGGCTGAAAGATGATATTGCGGAGGCTGCCCTGGCCTACGCGTGCATACTCTCCCGTAGTTGCATTGACACGGTTCATCACAACGCTGGCCACCGCCCTCATTCCGTTGTCTCCTTCTCCTCCGGCCTCGCACTGGATCAAGCGCGCAAATAATTCCCTATCCGTAAACGGCATGTTTTTTCCCCTCTCCCTTGCACCTTATGAACCAAAGCAATATTTTATGCATCCCTTTCTTTTCCGATCCTATGCCTGTTCTTCCTTCTATCCGGAAAAGGTTGATAAACCGATAATTTTGCGAGTATAATGGAACAAATCATATGAAGGAGCGGAAAAGCATTGTCTAGCTCATTTACACTGAAAAAAGGACAACACCTGCATTTCATCGGCATTGGCGGTTGCAGCATGAACGGTCTGGCGATGATCATGCATCATCAGGGATATACCGTAACCGGTTCGGATCGCGTTGCGTCCGCGTTTACCGATCATCTGGAAAGTCTTGGCATCAAGGTATATATCGGCCATGAAGCCAGCCAAATTGAAGGGGCGGACGCCATTGTATACAGCGCTGCCATCAAGCCAACCAACCCGGAAATGGCCGCTGCCTTGGCAAAGGGCATTCCTACCATAGAGCGTTCTGTTTTGCTTGGTATGATCTCCGGCCACTTTGAAGAGGTTGTCGGCATTGCCGGCTGCCACGGCAAAACCACCATCACCTCCATGCTGGGCTTGGTTTTATTAAAAGCACAAAAGGATCCTACCATCCATGTAGGGGGAGAGGTAGAGTTTTTAACAGGCGGTACGTGCGTAGGGCATAGCGCATTGTTTGTTACCGAAGCATGCGAATATGTTCGCAGCTTTCTTACACTGCATCCGACCATCGAGGTCATCAACAACATTGATGACGATCATTTAGACTGTTATAAGGATATAGACGAGATTGCTTCTGTGTTCGATGAGTTTATTCATCTTATGCCAAAAACCGGCGTATTTGTTGCCAATATTGAGGACTGGCGCGTAGCTGAGTTGGTAAAGGCCTGTCCAGTGCGCACCGTGACCTATGCCTTGGACGAAAAGGCGGATTATCAAGCACAGCATATCGAGTATGACGATTATGGCCATCCTTCCTTTACGGTGTTGGATCACGGGAAGCCAGTGCAGAAGATCCAGTTGGGCGTGCCTGGCCGGCATAACGTACAAAATGCATTGGCCGCCATCGCGGTCGCGCGCCAGCTGGGCGTACCATACGATTGCATTGCCGATGCCCTGGCCGAATACCGGCTGGTAGCGCGCAGGTTCGAGTTCTTTGGCGAAAAGGATGGCGTAAAGCTGTTTCACGATTACGCCCATCATCCCAGTGAGATCCGCGCCTGTTTACAGGCAGCCAAGCAGACGCCACACAAAAAGCTTTGGTGCATTTTTCAATGCAATTCCTATACGCGGGCAAAAACTTTGATGGAAAAATACGGAAAATGCTTTGAGGACGCCGATGAGGTTCTAGTGCCGGATATCTATCCGGGGCGGGATATCGATACCGGCATTGTACATGCCAGGGATCTCGTTGCAGAAATTGCAAAAAACGGTACAAAGGTAGAATACCTGCCTACCTTTGAAGAGATTCGGGACTATCTGCATGCGCATTGGCAGTCCGGCGATCTTGTCGTTGCCGTAGGGTCTGGTGACGTATTCAAAAAGGTACGCATTGTATTGGAATAAAAAAAGCAGCTACGGCTGCTTTTTTTATTGGGGATCATGCATGTTTAACTCGTTTTTTCTTGATTTTTAAGTATAGGACTTGTTTCATTAGACAAAATAAGGTATGTTCAGAAGAGACTTACTATAAAGGAGGATCTAGCCATGAATGCGCGTGATGTACGTAAAATCGCAAACTGTGCGCTGTATGTAGGCGTTCTTTTGATCCTATTTGTTTTTTTTTAGATAATTTCCCCGGCGTTCTTGCCTTTATCGGCAAGGTGCTCAATGTTTTATTCCCTTTTATTTTAGCCTTTGTCATGGCCTATTTGTTAAACCGGCCTATGATGTTTTTTGAAAAGCTGCTTTCCAAAACCAAGCTGCCCAAAAAGGCAGTTCGCGCGCTTTCCGTTGCCATCGTGTACGTGCTGGTCATCGGCATTTTGGTATTTTTAATCATTTCCATCGTGCCGCAATTCATCGAAAGCATTACCACGGTGATAGACCGCTTTCCGCAGTACGTCGGCGGCATCAATGAAACGCTGAATTCCGTTTTGTCTCATTGGAATATCACCCCGGATAAGATTACGGAAATCGCCGGCAGCTTAACCGAGCTGGGCGAAAAGGTTTTGGAATCTTTCGGGTTGATCTCCGTTTCTCTGGCCTCTGTTATGCAGAATATTACCAACAGCGCCATCAATTTTTTACTGGCATTGTTGTTGTCCGTGTATGTTTTATATGGGAAAGAAAATTTCGTGCGGCAGTCCAAAAAAATCCTGTATTGGATTCTGCCGGAATCCAAGGGGGATCTAACGCTGCTGATTCTGCATAACGCCAACACAATGTTTTCCATGTTTATCAATAGTAAGCTGTTTACCTCTCTGCTGGTAGCTGTGGTCATCTTTGTGGTGTGTTCTATTTTTGGCGTTCCCTATGCGTTGCTGCTATGCCTGATCATGGGCATCTTTAACCTCATACCGTTTTTTGGGCCGATTGTGGGCGGCATCATTTGTTTGCTGCTTCTCTTGGTCTTTAGTCCCGGGCATTTCTTGTTGTTCCTCATTACCGTAGTCATCGTGCAGGCGGTGGAGGGCAACCTGCTGATCCCTTGGCTATGCGGCAACAAGATGGGCCTATCCGCATTTTGGGTCATGTTCGGCATCCTGGTCGGCGGCGGGTTCTTCGGCGTTGTAGGCATGTTCCTGGGCGTTCCGTTGATGGCCGTATTGTATTCGCTGTTTTCCTTTATTGTAGAGATTGGCTTGGAAAACAAACGAGTCAGCCCAGACAAAATGGACGATTGAGCCAAACATTTTATCTATGAACAGCACGCTATATAGCGTGCTGTTTTGATTTCTTCGGTTTTTTCTCTTTTTCATTTCAAAACTCTGTACTTTTATGGTATGATACTTTTATTCAAAAGCCGGTATGCAAACGCTGGGCCATTTGGTCTTTCTTGTTTGCTTTCCTCATATAGAATCCCATCGGAAAATCTTTAGGAGGCATCTATGGCAAAGTATACCAAAGAACAGGTCATGCAAATGGTACGTGAAAATAACGTGCGTTTTATCCGTTTGCAGTTTACAGACATCTTGGGTTCGCTGAAAAACGTGGCGATCACCGATAAGCAGCTGGAAAAAGCGTTGAAAAACGATTGTATGTTTGACGGCTCCTCCATCGAGGGCTTTGTGCGCATTGAGGAATCGGATATGCGTTTGTATCCGGATCTGGATTCCTTTGTCATCTATCCCTGGACGCCGAAAGAACACCGCATTGCGCGTTTGATCTGCAATGTGTACCGTCCGGACCATACCCCGTTTGAAGGGGATCCGCGCAATGTTTTGATCCGCGCGTTGGACCATGCCGCCAGAATGGGGTATTCCTTCAATGTAGGCCCAGAGCTGGAATTTTTCCTCTTCCATACCAGGGAGGACGGCTCTCCTACGACGCATACACACGATGCAGCTGGTTATTTTGACCTCGGTCCTGTGGATATGGGAGAGGAGGCCCGTATTGCCATCTGTTTGGCCTTGGAGGAAATGGGCTTTGAGATCGAAGCTTCGCACCACGAATGCGCGCCCGGCCAGCATGAGATTGATTTCAAATATGCCGAAGCCTTGACCGCTGCCGACGACATTGTCACCTTTAAGCTGGCAGTGAAAACCATCGCGCAAAAGCATAAGCTGCATGCTACCTTTATGCCCAAGCCGTTGTTTGGCGTGGCCGGCAATGGCATGCACACCAATATGTCTCTTTTCAAAGATGGTAAAAATGCCTTCTATGATCCGGATGAGCAGTTTGGTCTTTCTACCGAAGCGCTGCAATTCATCGCAGGCGTGTTGGATCATGCCAAGGGCATCACGGCCATTGCCAATCCCTTGGTCAATTCCTATAAGCGTCTGGTGCCCGGCTATGAAGCGCCGGTATACATCGCCTGGTCCGCCCGCAACCGTAGCCCGCTGATCCGCGTACCGGCCGCGCGCGGCAATTCCACCCGCGTGGAGCTTCGTTCTCCCGATCCGTCCTGCAATCCTTATCTGCTACTGGCGCTGGTGCTTCGTGCCGGTCTGGATGGAATCGAACGCGGCTTGATGCCCCCCCTACCCGTAGATGGCAATATCTACCATATGAGCGAAGAAGAGCGCATTGAGAAAAAAGTGGGCAACCTGCCAGGTACGCTGGATGAAGCTATCCAGGATATGGTGAACGACCCGCTGATGCGCGAAGCCCTGGGCGATCATGTTTTCAATAAGTATGTAACGGCCAAGCGCTTGGAATTTGATAAATACCGTGTGCAGGTTCATCAATGGGAAGTGGATCGTTATCTGACCCAATATTGAGCAAAAAAAGGGAGAGCCGCTCTCCCTTTTACTTTTCAAAGGAGTGAAGAATGATGCTGCGTGATTGGGCCGCAGAAAAACAAGCTCGTGTTTCCTTTATACAATCCGTCCTGAAATCTTCCGGCGCCAAAGGCGTTGTCTTTGGCAACAGCGGCGGCAAGGACTGCTGTTTGGTAGGCATTCTGTGCCGCCTGGCTACGCCGCAGGTCACAGGCGTTATCATGCCGTGTTCTTCTAGCCGCAACTTTGGCATAGACCGCGACCATGCACTTTTGATGAGCAAGCAGTTTGGCATAGAGGCTGTTCAGGTGGATCTTACGGAAATCAAGACCGCATTTGTCAGCGCCATAGAGCCATTGTCGCCGCTCTCCGGTGCATCCGGGATGAATATCAACCCACGTCTGCGTATGACAACGCTGTATGCGCTGGCGCAAAGCAAGGGCTGCCTTGTGGCAGGCACCGGCAATCGCAGTGAGCGGTATATGGGATATTTCACCAAGTGGGGCGATGGTGCGTTTGATTTTAACCCCATTGCAGATCTAACCGCCACAGAAATCTTCGATTTTCTGCGCTATTTAGGAGCCCCTCCCGAGATCATTGAAAAGGCGCCCTCTGCAGGGTTGTTCGAGGGGCAGACAGACGAAAAGGAAATGGGCGTTACCTATGCCGCCATCGATGAATATATACTGCATGGTACCGGTCGGCCGGAGGATATTGCTATCATCCAGCGGGCACACAAAGCCACGCAGCATAAGCGAAGCGGCGCTTTGGTTTATAAAATGCCGGAGGAGGGGTAACCCCCCTTTTTCTTTGCACATTGACAATCATTTTTTTACCATGATACAATAGCCGAAAAACCAAAAAAGAGAGATGGTCAAGCGATGCCCATTCGTATTCCCAATGCTTTGCCGTCTGCCGCGATCCTATCCAATGAAAATATCTTCGTGATGACAGAGGATCGCGCCACGACACAGGATATTCGTCCGTTGAAGATCGCAATCTTCAACGTGATGCCGACGAAGATCACCACAGAGACCCAGCTGCTGCGGCTGTTGAGCAATACGCCGCTTCAGGTAGATATTACTTTGGTACACCCGCAGTCCTATCTTTCCACCCATACGCCGTTAGAGCACTTGAAAACATTCTATAAAACGTTTGAACAAATTCAGTCGGAAAAGTTCGACGGCATGATCTTTACAGGCGCACCGGTGGAAAAGCTGGATTATCACCAGGTTGCCTACTGGGATGAATTGAAGATGCTCATGGATTGGTCATTGGAAAATGTCTTTTCCTCCATCCATATCTGCTGGGGCGCCCAGGCAGCGCTGTATCATCATTACGGCGTACCGAAATATGAGCTGCCGGAAAAGCTGTTCGGTGTATTCTCACACCATATTTTGGCAGAGCATAATCCGCTGCTGCGCGGGTTCGATGATGTCTTTTACATGCCCCATTCCCGCCATACCGAGGTGCGTAAAGAGGATATCGAAACGGTGCACGGCCTGGAGGTCGTATGTGAATCCGAAGAGGCGGGCGTAGGCCTGGCCATGACGCCGGACGGACGGCAGATCTTTATCACCGGCCATGGAGAATACGACCGGGATACGCTGCTATATGAATACCAACGCGATGTGCAGCGCGGTGCCGCGATCAAGATTCCTAAGCATTATTTCCAAAATGACGATCCTTCCCTACCTCCCATTGTGCAGTGGCGGGCGCATGCCAACTTGTTCTATTTCAATTGGCTGAACTTTGTCTATCAAGAAACCCCGTATGACATCGATGCCATCACGAAAATTAAAATACAGAAATAAAAAAAGAGCCGATGGCTCTTTTTTTATTTGCTGTGCAGCGGTAGATACCGTACCTTGGAAAATCGTTTGTATAGCAGAAAGGTAATTAATGAATTGACCCCGCTCTTGATTAGGTTAAACGGTAGAATGATCGGGAAGATCATCGGGGCCACAGCCTCACGCGGCATCCCCATGAAAATCGGCGTTACAAAATAATTCCATACCATCATCGACACCGTCATCACCAAACAACCCAATACCAGCGCCACCACAGCTTGCTTTTTGGTTTTATGAAATTTATACCAGTTGCCCGCTACCAATACGAACGATCCCGTTGCAAAAATATGCATCAAGATACCGATAAAGCCGCTGCCAGCGCTTACCGTCATGCCCTGAATGATGGACGCCACCACCGTCAGCGCAAAACCGGCCAGAGGGCCATAGGCAAAGGTGCCCAGAAAAATGGGGATGTCTGCCGGATCGTATTCCAAAAATGCCGCGCTTGGAAAGATAGGAAATCGAATGAGCATCAGCATGACGATGGAAAGCGCAACCAACACTGCCATCATAACGAGCCGCTGGGTGTTTTGCTGGCGGTTTTTGTTCTTCTTGTTTAGATCAACGACGAACAAGACGACCAAAAACAACGCCAATACCGACCAAAGGATGATCTTTGTAGATGTGTTCATGTTTTCTCTTCTCCTTTTTTGCCTGCCCGATGGAGAAAATGAAAAACCCTTTATCCAATACGAATAAAGGGCGCACAGAAAACAGTCCTCTGTGTTGTTTCTTTCATCCGGACTATACCGTCGGTACTGGATTCTAACCAGCTCTGCCAAAGCTCGTGGACTTGCCGCCTATCAGCGTTTCACCACCGGTGAGGAATTGCACCTCGCCCCGAAACAGACAATCTATTTTTTTCAATTATAGTGTGAGCGGTTGCTATCTGTCAATCCCCGTCCTCCTGCCATCCCTTGCACACATCAACCCACGCTAAGCTGTGCGCATAGGTAGCCAGCTCGTCACACGTCAGCTCAATGGCAGAGTTGCTGCTACCGGCTGCCGGATACACCGTTGCAAACCTTTGCAACGATACATCCAGATAGCATTCAACCCGCGAGTCCTCAATGGCAAACGGGCATACACCCCCCACAGTATGTCCGGTATATGCCAGCACTTCCTCCGGAGCCAGCATTTTGGCCTTTAAGCCAAAGCACCGTTTAAATTTTGCGTTGTCTATCTTTGCATCTCCTGCTGCAACGATCAAAATGCCCTTTTCTTCCTTTCCCTTAAAGGACAACGTCTTTGCAATGCGCGCCGGGATCACATGCAGCGCCTCTGCCGCCAACTGTACCGTAGCGCTAGAAACAGGAAATTCCAAAACGTCTTTTGCACGATCCCATTGCTGTAAATATGTCTTTACCTTGTCTACGGACATGCCATTTCCTCTTTTCTCATGGTCTATTCCCTATTGTAAACAGCCATAGAGGGTTTGGCAAGCATCCATTAGGATTGTCTTTCGGCCTCTTCTGCCAGCTCTTCCACCTCTTCCGAAATCGCTTCCAGCTCAGGGCCCAGATCGCAGTGGACCAGAATCAACGTCAGATTGCTAATCACGGCGCTCAAAAAGCAGCGCCATTGCTCTATCTGCGCCTCTGTCTGTCCACAGGCCAATGCGCTGGCCACAGCTGCCGCCATCATCGGTACAGTGGTCACACAATTTCCCCTTTTTTTCATGCCCTACGCCCCTTTCCCTTTATTCTATGCCGTTTTCGGGGGGATGGCGAAAAAAAGAAGGCCTACGCCTTCTTTTTTTGTTCTTTTTCTCTCAGCAGCTCTGAAAATAAAATCCACTGCATCACAGACTGCTTGTTCTCCGGTTCCAGCACACAAATACTCCGCCCATAAGGAATTTCAAGATCGATACCGCAGGCGTAGGGGATCATGGCAAGATGCTCTTTGGGAAACCAGCGTTCTCCTCTTTCGCCGTCAATTACTCCCTGGTAAAGCATCCCCTCCCAAGTAAAGCGTGCTTCTCCGCAGCCTTTTCTATCAAACCCGCTACTTTTTTGCCTTGGATCCTTTAAGACGACCTGCTCTGCCAAGGCAAAGCCAGGCTGCGACGCTTTTTGCCGCAGCCGATCCCGCTGCCAATCCAGCCACTCGGCTATGGTAGGAAATGCCTTATCCTTTTTGCTCACGGGATGCAGCGATAGCTGATCGTCTATGCGCACTGCGTTGCCGCAGGCCCTGCATATCAGCTTATCCTCCTCCGAAAACGTACAAAACTCCCGGCCGCAGTTTGGGCATTGGTACAGGGCATTTTCCAAACCCTTTGCCAGCTCTTTGCCCTTATAATGCCAGCCGTTTGTCCGGATGCTCTCTCCTTCGTCAAAGGAAAGCGCCTCTACCAGCGTATGATACAATGCCTCTCGCGGCATCTGCTTTACCTGCTCGGCTGTCAAAAGCGGCGTTGCTGTAAACTTTACAGGGCCCTTTCTCCAGACCTTGGCCCATTTTGGCTTGCAGGCTCCTGCTCCCTGCAATTTTCCAATGACAACGGGAATGCCCAAAAACTGTACCAGCTTTGCAAGAGAGGGATGTACAAACCCCAATTTTCCGTCTATGCTAACCTGTCCTTCCGGAAATAGGTTGATAACGCCGCCCATGGCAACGACCTTTTTCATTTTCTGTATGCTGCTGACGTCTACCTGGAATTGTTGCTTGGCAATGGCGCCCAGCCGGGGAAGGATGGTCTTGAGCGGCTGATTGTAAAAATAGTGCTGCGCTGTTACGATATTCATCTTTTGTGGATACATACCCGCCACCGTGGGCAGCCAATCCATGCCCGATGTATGGCCGCATAGCAAAAGATACGGCGGCTTTATGCCTTGAATGGCCCCCGTATCCCTGGTAAACTTATATTTTATTTTAAGGTACGGTGTAATGGCCTTGCAGCCCAACGTATATAAAAACCCATTGGGCAATTGTATACTTTTTTTGCTTTTTTTCTGTTTCATATTCTACAACCCTCTTTATCCCAATCCCCAAGAAGAATCGTGTTTCAGTGTATCGGCCCCGCTTCGATTTGTCAATTTACCAAACCTGCTATTTTCTCTTGACAATGCTGTAAAGCAGTCATATATTGTATATATACTTTATATACAATATATATAGTTGGAGGCTTCTTTTGGATATCATCATTTCAAATGCCAGCGGCAAACCGATCTATGAGCAGATCGTTTCACAGATCAAACAGCTTATCCTTTCCAACGCCTTACAGGCAGGGGACGCCCTGCCCAGTATGCGGCTGTTGGCCAAGGATCTGCGCATCAGCGTCATTACCACGAAACGGGCCTATGAAGAGCTTGAGCGCGAAGGCTTTATAGAAACCATCGTAGGAAAAGGCAGCTTTGTCGCCAGCAAAAACGAGGATTTTCTAAAGGAGGAGCAGCTCCGCCTCATCGAAGGCCATCTTCATAAGGCAACCACCCTGGCTCGCCAATGCGGTATTGCCGAAGAGGAGCTTGTTTCTATCATCCATCTTTTATATCAGGAGGACATTTAATACCATGGCAAACAGCATCATAGAGGTTTCAGGCCTTTGTAAATCATATTCTTCTTTTCAGCTCCAAGATATCTCCTTTTCTCTTGCAGAAGGCTGCATTATGGGGCTGATTGGGGAAAACGGCGCCGGCAAAACCACCACGTTGAAAGCTTTGCTGGATATTGTGCGCCCAGACAGCGGAGAGATCCGTCTATTTGGCCAACCCGTCCGTTCAGACAGTGCGCTGTTGAAAGAACAAATCGGCGTTGTCTGGGAAAACAGCTTTTTCTATGAGGGGCTTACCGCTCAGGATGTACAGCGCTGTATGGCCGGCGTTTATAAACAATGGGATTCCGTATTATACCGCCGGTTGCTGGATCAATTCCAGCTGCCCTTTCGCCAGCCTATGCAGAAGTTTTCACGCGGTATGCGCATGAAATTACTCATCGCCAACGCATTGGCCCACCATCCACGGCTGCTGATTTTAGACGAAGCCACCAGCGGACTAGACCCTGTTGTGCGCAGCGAGATCCTTGATCTGTTTTTAGAGTTTATCCAGGATGAAACACATTCTATCCTTTTTTCCTCTCACATCACCAGTGATTTAGATAAAATCGCCGATTATGTAACGCTGCTACACCAAGGTCAAATGCTGTTTAGCGAAGAAAAAAACCGTCTGCAAGAGCAGTATGGTGTGCTACGTTGCAGCGTTTCCGCTTTGCATACATTAGCGCCTCAGCAGATCGTGCGGATCATTCCCCATGATTTCCATTGTGAGGTACTGGTAACCCAAAAAGAACATCTTCGGTTAACTGAGCAAATGATTTTAGAGCCTGCCACCATCGAACAGATCATGCTGTTTTACATCAAAGGAGTGCCGTCGCTATGAAGGGTTTGTTATACAAAGAGTTTCTTTCGCTGAAAAAATATCTCAACGCGCTTGGATTGCTGCTGGTTCTGTATTTTGGTATCAGCGTATATAGCCGAGAGGTCTCCTTTTTTGCCGGCTTCTCTGCCATGGCAGCTGTCATCGTGACCTTTAGCGCTTTTACATACGACAACTATGCAAACTGGGATCGTTATGCGCTGTCCCTCCCCCTTTCCCGCAAAAATCTGGTGCAGGGGCGGTATTTGTTTGCTTTGATCATTGTGGCCGTCTGCCTTATCCTCAATTTAGTCTGCGGCGGTATCATCCTGCTTTTCAGCCAAGAGCCCATTTCCCTGCTGATATACAGCTCGTTGGCCGTAGCGGGCGTTAGCCTGCTGCTCATCTCCCTAATTATGCCCATTGCGTTTCGGTTCGGCGTGGACCGCGGTCGCATTTATGCTGTGGTCATTGCCCTCTGTATCGTAGGCGCCATGGTCGCTGCGCAAAACTATTTATATGCGCTGGATCGACTAATTGCCATGCTGGATCGACTCCTGCCTTTGGTGCCTTTCCTGTTGGCTGCCGTCGTCTTTATCTCATATCGGCTTTCCTGCCGCATATGCAGCAAAAAAGAATACTGATTTTTCAAAAGGCCGGCCTATGCCGGCCTTTTTTCTCGGAAAACGATGTGATTGGGTTGCATGGCCATGGCATTGCGATTAAAATAAAGAATAATGCTTGTTTTTAGCGAACCAGCACGTTAGGCTTTCAGGAGGATCTTATGATTAAAACCATTGTTACCGTACTTGGCTTTGATAAGCCAGGCATCATCGCAAAAGTTTCAACACTATTGTACGAATGTGGCGTCAATATTTTGGATATCAACCAAACCATCATGCAGGAGTATTTCTCCATGGTCATGTTGGTGGATGTAGCGCCTTGTACCGTATCTTTTCATGAATTGAAAGAAGCCCTCTCCAAGCTGGGAGAAGAATTGGAATTGTCCATTCTCTGTCAGCATGAAGATATTTTCAATTCCATGCACCGGGTGTGAGGGAAAGCGCCATGCAGAGAATCGATCAAAATGAGGTTCTGGATACCCTGCGCATGATCCGCCAGGAAAACCTGGATATCCGCACCATTACCATGGGCATTTCGTTATTGGATTGCGGTGCCAGCAGCCTGGAAAAAACGGCGCAGAATGTATATGACAAAATCGCCCGCCGGGCCGAAAACCTCGTAAAAACCGGCGAAACCATTGAAGAGGAACTGGGTATCCCCATTGTCAACAAGCGCATCAGCGTAACGCCCATTTCCCTGATTGCGCAAAATACCGGTGCAGACAGTTATGTGGCCATTGCCAAGGCCTTAGACGACGCTGCCAAAACCGTCGGTGTGAATTTCATCGGTGGCTTTAGCGCGCTTGTGCACAAAGGCTTTACCAATGGCGACCGCACCCTGATCCAATCCATCCCGGAAGCCCTGGCGGCTACGGAGCGCGTGTGTGCCTCTGTCAACGTCGGCTCCACAAAGGCGGGGATCAATATGGACGCTGTGCGTGAAATGGGCTTTATCATCAAAAAAACAGCTGAGCTTACCGCAGAACACGGCGGCCTGGGCGCTGCAAAACTGGTGGTATTTGCCAATGCTGTGGAGGACAACCCGTTTATGGCCGGCGCCTTTCACGGCGTCGGCGAGCCGGAATGCGTCATCAATGTCGGCGTTTCTGGTCCGGGCGTTGTCAAATCAGCCTTGGAGCAGGTAAAGGGTCAGCCCTTTGATACCGTAGCAGAAACCATCAAGCGCACCGCTTTCCGCATTACCCGTGTGGGCCAGCTGGTTGCGCGCCTGGCATCGCAGCGCTTAGGCGTTCCCTTCGGCATTGTCGATCTATCATTGGCTCCCACGCCCGCCATCGGCGACAGCGTTGCCCATATCCTAACGGAAATGGGCCTGGAAATGGCGGGCGCGCCTGGCACCACCGCGGCCCTAGCGCTGTTGAACGATGCCGTCAAAAAGGGCGGCGTTATGGCCTCTAGCCATGTCGGCGGGCTTAGCGGTGCATTCATCCCCGTGAGCGAGGATGCCGGAATGATCGAAGCGGCCCGCATCGGGGCGCTATCCTTGGAAAAGCTGGAAGCGATGACCTGTGTCTGCTCTGTTGGGTTGGATATGATCGCCGTGCCCGGCGATACCACGGCAGCCACGCTGTCTGCCATCATTGCAGACGAGGCGGCCATCGGTATGATCAACCAAAAGACCACAGCAGTACGCATTATCCCAGCCCCCGGTAAGCAGGTTGGGGATCGTGTAGAATTCGGCGGCTTGCTGGGGCATGCCTATTGCATGGGCGTCAACCCATACAACTGCCAATCCTTTGTGGATCGCGGCGGTCGTATCCCGGCCCCCATCCACAGCCTTCGCAACTAACGGATAAAAAACAGCCCTCTGGGCTGTTTTTTTATTTCGTTTCTATCTCGTCTCTCGTATACATCACGAGCGTATCGCCCTCTAGTATCTGGCTATCGCCGTCAGGGATCATCTCTTTCCCGGCTCTTTGGATCAATACCACCAGCGATTGCTTTTTTAAGTCGATTTCTTTCAATCTTTTCCCGATCAGCGCACTGCCTGGCTCTACGGTCTGCTCGCTCAGCGTGACGCCCTCTCGTCCGGTATACTCCTTGGCCACTAGGATCAAAGCGTCCCCTTCGTTCAGACTTGTATCCCCTTTAGGCATGACCGCTTCCCCGCCTCGCAGCACTGCGGCAATCAGTAAGCCTGGAATGGATTCTATCTGCTGGATCTGCCGGTGCACCCAGGGATGGTCTTTTCGAAGATCCAACCGGATAAACTGTACGTCTGTTTCATCTGAATAATCATTGAAGGTTTTGAGAACATTTTCTCGCTCATCCAGCATATCTAGCTTTCTAGCCATCATCGGCAACAGAGTCCCTTGAAATAGGATGGACAACAGCACCACACAAAATACGATATGAAAAATGGTTTCTTTCCCATATGCAGGAGATACCACCGCCATAATCGCAAACACAATGGAAGCCGCGCCCCGAAGCCCTGCCCAAGAAATCAGGCATTGCTGCTTGAACGGCGCCTTAAATGGGGTCAATAGGCAAACAACCGCTGCTGGCCTTGCCACAAAGGTCAAAAACAGAGCAATGAATAACGAGGGCAGAAAGACGCTCGGCAGGCGAGAAGGGAATACCAACAGGCCCAAAAGGAAAAAGATAAGCATCTGCATCATGCCGTTGAATGCATTAAAAAAATGTACCAGGCTCTTTTTCCTTGGCAACGTTTGATTGCCTAGTAAAATCCCCGCTAGATAAGCGCTGATGTATCCGTTTCCGCCCACCAAGGAGGGAATTGCATAGGTAGCCAAGATCACCGCGATTAAAAAGATGGAGTCAAACCCCTCTGATTCAAAGTGCGCATGTCTTAGCACCCAGCCTGCCAAAGCTGCAATGGCAATGCCCGCCAGAGCGCCATATACGATCTGTGCAAAAACCGCGTAGACGACCTGCCCGGCAGAAATTTCTCCCTGCAGAGCAGACAGTATGACAACGGTAAGCATATATGCACAGGGATCGTTGCTGCCGCTCTCTACCTCCAAGAGAGACGCTGTGCCATACTTTAGATTTAGCCGCTGTGAACGAAGCACGGAAAATACCGAGGCCGCATCCGTAGAACCCAACACCGCACCGATGAGTAGCCCTTCCAAAAGGCCTGTCCCCAATGCAAAATGACAAAAAACGCCCACCAAGCCCGCCGTCATCCATACGCCAAGCGTGCTGAGTAAGATCGCCTTACCCGCCACTGGCTTGGCAGCACTCCATTTGGTACCAAACCCTCCGTAAAACATGATAAAGATCAATGCTACGGAACAGATCTGCTCTGAAAATACAAAATCCCCAAACTCTATTTTAAACAATCCATCTGAGCCAAAAAGCATCCCCAGGGCAATGAAGAAAAACAGTGTGGGTACGCCTAGACGGCTGGAAATTTTATTTCCAATGATGCATGCCATCAAAACAACCGATCCCAATAAGATCCAACCACTCATTTTCTGTTTCCCTCCCTCTATCATTTATCTCACTTTTCTGTCTCATACATTTAGTATACGATATTTTCAAGGACATTCCGACATAAAAATTTAGTATTTTTAAGAAAAGTACACTTTATATATGCTTTTATCATCATGTAAATACAGGATCTGGGGCAATACTATTTTCTATAAAAGCATCTCTTGACAATATTCTAAGCAATGCTAAAATATTAGTAATAATTCTTATTATTAAGGAGGGAACTTATATGAAGCTATTGAAGGATAAAGTTGCCGTTGTAACGGGCGGTACGCGCGGAATCGGCGCGGCCATCGTTCGTACCTATTTGCAGCAGGGCGCAAAGGTAGCGCTTTGGGGGTCGCGTCAGCAAACAGTGGACCAAGCGCTGTCTCAGATACGTGATGAGATGCCAGACGCCTGCGTCCAGGGATATGCGCCAAACCTTTTAGACCCAGAGAGCGTTGCCGCCGCCATGGCGCAGGTTGTTTCCGATTGGGGGCGGCTGGATATTCTTGTCAACAATGCCGGCGTATCCGCCAGAGAGTCTTTGTATGACTATGCTCCCTCTGCCTTTGAATCTACGCTGGATCTCAATGTGAAGGCCGTGTTCCTTTGCGCCCAAGCCGCAGCACGCATCATGAAGGAGCAGGGCGGCGGCGTCATCCTCAATACCAGCTCTATGGTCAGCCTTTATGGCCAGCCTTCGGGCGTTGCCTACCCCACCTCCAAGTTTGCCGTCAACGGATTGACAAAATCTCTGGCTCGTGAGCTCGGCAAAGACAATATTCGTGTCAATGCAGTGGCGCCTGGGATCATTCGCACAGATATGGTGGCTGCTCTGCCGGAATCCATGATCGCTCCTATGGTAGCTGCCGTACCGCTGGGCCGCATCGGCGAGCCGTCGGATATTGCCAACGCTTTTCTGTTTTTGGCCAGCGATCTGGCCAGCTATGTGACGGGAGAGATCCTATCTGTTGACGGCGCCGCTATGGTTTAGCCATCAAGGTTCTACGGCCAAATAGTACATGCTGAAGCGATCCACAATCCATGTACAATACTTGGCTTCCATCCATTTGGCTCGGTTCTTTTCTTTTCCATAGGCGTCGCTGCCTATGGCCGCCGGGTCATGCAGTAAAAACCAGGTGGAGTCTCCGCTGGTCTTGTAGCCGTAAATGACAAAGCAGTGCCCGCTTTCGCGTACGTCATAATCGTTGCATTGGCAAAATAAAATTTTGCCTGCTTTTAGGTCCTCTATCATATTTTGCATGGATACCTGTCTTTGCATATACGATACGCCATGCCGTTCCAACGTTTTTTCTACTGGGTAAATCGTCCATCCCCCTGTCAGCTTGGGAAATGCATTGCGCAAAGACTCCACGCTCTCTGCAAAATCCGGATCTTTCCACTTCAACACCATGGCAGTGGCCGTTGGCATGCAGTTGATCTCGCTGTATGTCCCCGTGTCGTTCTGCGTGTAATACCAATCATAAAGCCTGTCATTGATCTGCTGGCTGGTTTCCAGCTGCGGGACAGGTCTATTTTCATACAGCGCGCCCAGCTGCGCTACGCTGTGAACCATCTGTTGGTAGGTCAGTGGTGCATACAATGCATCGCCCAGTTGCCGGTCCGGATCGTACCATGCCGTCATATAAGACATGGTGAAGTCCTGAATCCATTCCGGCAGTATCTCCATCCGCACCTCCAGCTCTGGTGAAAAGGTGGCCGCGGAAGGATATGCATACATAAGATCGGCAGCCACCGCTTTTTCGCACGTTTCCTCCGTAGCGTCATAAAATCCTGTATCCTGCTTTTTCACCGTGATAGGGCCTATGTTTGTTTCATAGGCCTTTACCATAAAAGCTGCCAACGCTTCTCTTGTCAAGGGGGCCCTAACCCCTTTCTCCTGTGCAGCAAGCTGTGAAAACCCCGTAGGGGCTCTGTCTGTACGGGGCGTAGAGGTAGCGAAGGCCTGCCCTTCCTCCAAAATCCCCTGCCCAATTTGATAGGTTTCCGCCATCCAATCCATCAGGGCCGCAGTCTGTTCCAGCGTGGCCTGTTGGCTGCATATCCCATATCCCTCGCGATTGATGTTTGTCATCCAAAGCATCATGTCATGCATCATCAGCGCATTGTTGACCGGATACACAGCCTGCATATCCATATCAGAATCATAGTAGTCCTGTATGCCAACGGCAATCGCCTTTCGGAATACCTCATTTTCAATGGCCGAATCTATGGCCTGTGTATCAATTTGTTTGCCCAAAACATGCTCATAGAGCGCTGTTAAAAATGCCATGGACTGCTCATTGTTTGCATTCCGTCCATATTGCCCAAGATCCGATGCAATCCCTATCTGCCGTAGCCACAGCACATCGTTTAGAAAATCTGCATCCGACAATGCCTGTGCCGTTGAATCGGTCGGAAACGTAGCCTTGCCCTGTGCATCCAAACCAATCTCCGGCAACGCCAATATCGGTTGCCCCTCCGCTACAATCTGGCTTTGCAGCGTCCACTGGTCCTCCTCGGCCTTTTCCAGCGCATAGGACAGCATATAAACCCGGCCCTCCCGGCTTTCAACCTGCGCCAGCGCCTTGGCCGCAGGGCCAAACCAAGCTTCCAAAGCGTCGTTGGTTTGCTCTTCCTGCGCAAATCCCTGCAAGACCGGAATGCTGCGCTGAGTCTGCTCATACGCCGCAGTTGTTACCCTTTCTGCCTGCCGGCACCCGGCCAGCAAGACACAAAGCATAGCCAGTATGCAAGCAAGCCCCGCTTTGGTTGTATATTTTTTAATGCGCATGGGCCCTCCCATTTGTCCGCTCGTTTTTGCCTACTTTATCATAGGATGTGCCATCAAGCAAATCCACACCGTACCGGACCCTTCCATTGTATGCAAAAAGCCCTGCAAAATCTCTTTTGCAGGGCTTTTTTTATTGCACGGTCAAACGATTGCCATCGTAATCCACCTTCAACACCGTATCCGGCGCTACATCGTCTTGTATGATTTTCTTTGCAATCAGTGTCTCCACGCGGCTTTGGATGAATCGTTTCATCGGCCTTGCACCATAGACGGCATCATACCCCTGATCGATGATATAGGCCTTTGCCTTTTCCGTTACGCTTACCTTCAGCTGCTTATCCTCCAGCCGATGCTGCAGGTCTCGAATCATCAGGTCTACAATCGAAGAAATCTCCGTCTTTGTCAGCGGCTTATAGAACACAATCTCATCCAGCCTGTTCAAAAACTCTGGCCTAAACTGCTGTTTCAACAGCGCATCCACCTGTTTTCTTGCCTGTTCGCTGATATTTCCTCTCTCATCAATGCCTTCCAGGATATAGTTGGAGCCCAAATTAGAGGTGAGGATGATGATGGTGTTTTTGAAATCCACCGTACGTCCCTGGGAATCGGTGATTCTGCCGTCATCCAACACTTGGAGCAAGACATTGAATACATCCGGGTGTGCCTTTTCGATTTCGTCAAACAGCACCACAGCATAGGGTTTCCGCCGCACAGCCTCTGTCAACTGCCCGCCTTCCTCATAGCCTACATAGCCCGGAGGCGCGCCGATCAAGCGGGATACGGAGTATTTTTCCATGTATTCTGTCATGTCGATGCGAACGATGTTGCGTTCATCATCAAACAGCGCTTCGGCCAACGCCTTGGCAAGCTCCGTTTTCCCTACGCCCGTGGGGCCTAAAAACAGGAACGAGCCAATGGGGCGGTTGGGATCTTGTATCCCCGCCCGAGAGCGCAGAATTGCTTCCGTTACCCGCTCTACCGCTTCCTCTTGGCCAACAACGCGCTGATGCAAAATCTTATCCAGATTCAACAGCTTTTCACGTTCGCCTTCCATCAGCTTGGCAACCGGTATACCCGTCCACCTTGCAATGATCCGGGCAATTTCCTCTTCCGTTACCTTATCACGCAGCAAGGAATTGGGGCCTTGGCTTTCCTCTGCCAGCTTTTCCTCCTCCGATAGCTGCTTTTGCAGGCTGGGCAGCTCTCCGTACTTCAGTTCCGCTGCACGGTTTAGGTCATAGGTACGCTCCGCCTTTTCAATCTCGGCATTGACACGCTCAATGTCCTCGCGCAGCTTTTGAACCTTGGAGATGGCTTCCTTTTCATTCTCCCATTTTGCCTTCATTTCCTTAAACTGCTCACGCATCTCCGCCAGTTCTTTTTGAATCTCTTTTAGGTGCTCTTGAGACAGCTTATCATTTTCCTTGGTCAGCGCAGCCTCTTCAATCTCATGCTGCATGATCTTGCGGGAAATCTCATCCAGCTCTGTGGGCATGGAATCCATCTCCGTGCGGATCATTGCGCAAGCTTCATCCACCAAGTCAATGGCCTTATCCGGCAAAAACCGATCCGAAATATAGCGGTTGGAAAGTACGGCCGCTGCAATGAGCGCCTGATCCTGGATCTTTACGCCATGAAATACCTCATACCGTTCTTTCAAACCACGGAGGATGGAAATGGTGTCCTCCACCGAAGGCTCATCGACCATCACAGGCTGAAATCTGCGCTCCAATGCGGCGTCCTTTTCGATGTATTGCCGGTATTCGTTGAGCGTCGTTGCGCCGATGCAATGCAATTCTCCCCGCGCCAACATGGGTTTTAGCAGATTGCCGGCGTCCATTGCGCCATCGGTTTTTCCCGCGCCCACAATGGTATGCAGCTCGTCGATGAAAAGAATGATCCTTCCTTCGCTTTTACGAACCTCCTCCAGCACCGCCTTAAGCCTTTCTTCAAACTCTCCGCGGAATTTTGCGCCGGCCACCAAAGAGCCCATATCCAAGGAAAAGATCTTTCTTTCCTTAAGGTTATCGGGTACGTCGCCGCGTACGATACGCAGCGCAAGCCCTTCTGCAATGGCCGTCTTCCCTACGCCAGGTTCACCAATCAGAACCGGGTTGTTTTTTGTCTTTCTGGATAGGATCCGAATGACGTTCCGTATCTCAGAATCCCTGCCAATGACGGGATCCAGCTTATGCTCACGCGCCAATTCCACCAAATCAGAGCCGTATTTTTTCAGTACGTCGTAGGTGGATTCCGGGTTATCGCTTGTTACGCGTGTATTGCCCCGCACCGTAGCCAATACCTTGGCAAACGAATCCTTGGTAATGGAATATTCGCGAAACAGCGTCTTTAGCGTGTCATTTGGCTGCTCTATCAGCGCCATCATAATATGCTCTACCGAAACATACTCATCCTTCATGCGCTCCGCGGTTTTTTCCGCCAGATTTAAAACGCTTTCCACGTCACTGGCCACATACACATTGCCACCAGCCGTCCCGCTGCCGGATACATGCGGCATCGTATCGATTCTCTGGCGCAGGCGCTGCAAAAACGCCTGTTGCCCTACCCCCATTTTAATCAATAGCTGACCAATCAGCCCTTCTTGCTGGTTTGCCAGCGCATACAATAGATGTTCCTGCTCAATCTGTGGGTTTTGATGCTCGCTGGCCACCTGCTGTGCCTGCTGAATCGCCTCTATGGATTTTTGTGTAAATTTTTGAATATTCATAGCTTCCTCGCTTCCTACCGCCGTTATATTTCCGGCAGCCCGTGTTTTACATATTGTTCATACAGATCCTGCGCTTCATGCGCCGCTGTATGCGGGTCTTCCAAATTGGAAAAATACCGTTTGAGAATGGTATCAAACATCGTAAGGTACGCCTCTATATTATGCGCAATACTTTCATGATCCTTTCCTTCTTTTGTCGAGGGTGTCGACAGCTTCCGGGACAGCTTGCCCGGCTCCATATGGTACTCTATGGGCTTTTGCTGTACCGCAGCAGCGTGCTCATTTTCCAGCCGCGCCCAAAGCCTGGCAAATTCCTCTAAATCGTCCATCAACTGTTGGCTTTGCGTTCTCACCATCACCCTCAATTCACCCACAGCGTCCTGTGGCTCTCGGTATAGTTCAACGCAATATCGAATCACAGGGCGGTATTTATATTGCAGCGGGCTTTTGATGGAAATCATCGTCTGCGAAGGCTGCGCCTGTAGCTGAAAACCGCTATGCCGCTGTATCGATTGCTCTAAATATTGAAATATATCCTGATACCGCATTTCCGGCGTAACCATCTGCAATTTTTCCGCCAAAATCTGATTGATTAGATTGGATCGGCTGGTATGCATGGCATAGGCCAGCTCATCGATCCGACGGATAACATCATCCATCAATACCAGGCTGTATACACTACGGTTCATATCTTTCTCTCCTCTTTATTGAATATTATATTCTTATTATTTAATTTGTCAACAATATTATATAATTTTATTTTCAAATTTTATATAAAAAAAGAGGGGATAACCCCTCTTTGCTTTTTTAGCCGCCCAAATAGGCTTTGCGTACTTGTTCGTTGTTTGAAAGCTCTTTGGCGTCGCCGCTCATTACAACCTGCCCTGTTTCCAACACGTAGGCACGGTTTGCGATATTCAGCGCCATCTTTGCATTCTGCTCTACCAACAATACCGTAACCCCGGTTTTATTTACATCTTGAATAATGCTGAAAATTTCCTGTACCAAGATTGGAGACAACCCCATAGAAGGCTCATCGAGCAGCAGCATTTTTGGTTTGCTCATCAACGCTCTGCCAATGGCCAGCATCTGCTGCTCTCCGCCAGACAGCGTACCAGCCGCCTGCTTTCTGCGCTCCTTTAGGCGCGGCAGCCGCTCAAAAATACGCTCGTATTCCTCGTTTAGGTTTTCCTTGCCGTTGCGGATATATGCGCCCATTTCCAGGTTTTCCATCACCGTCATATTGGCAAACACACGACGGCCCTCCGGCACCTGGGCCAAACCTAGCTTTGGGATCTTATACGCATCTGTATGCGTAATTTCCTTTCCACAAAAGTGGATAGAGCCGCTTTTAGGCTTTAGTAATCCGGAAACCGCATGCAATGTCGTGGTTTTCCCCGCGCCGTTCGCTCCGATCAGCGTAATGATCTCCCCTTCATTGACTTCAAAGGAAATATTCTTAATCGCGTGAATGGCACCGTAATATACGTTTAGATCCTTGACCTCTAACATTGCCATGCTTATTCCCCTCCCAGATAGGCAGCGATGACCTTGGGATTGCTCCGTATTTCTTCCGGCAGGCCCTCCGCAATGACTTGACCGTAATCCAGTACATACAACCGTTCGCAAATATTCATTACAAAGCTCATATCATGCTCGATGAGCAAAATCGAAATCCCGTACCGAATCTGAAGCACCTGAATCGTCTCCAAAAGCTCACGCGTTTCCGTCGGGTTCATACCCGCGGCCGGCTCATCCAACAACAGCAGTTTGGGATCGGTTGCCATGGCACGTGCAATCTCCAGTTTACGCTGCTTTCCATACGGCAGGTTTTTGGCGTCTGCGTCGGCAAATTCATCCAGACCTACGACCTTTAGCAGCTCGTGTGCCTTTTCGTCGATTTGCTTTTCGGCTTTCCAATAGGATGGCAGTCGGAACATGCCCGCCACCATGGAATATTTCCCCTGCGGCGTCATGGCAATTTTTACATTGTCCAATACCGAAACATCCTTAAACAGACGGATATTCTGGAAGGTACGCGCAATGCCGTTCTGCGTTACCTGGTAGGTCTTTTTCCCCACCAAGCTTTCACCCTCCAGTTCAATGGTTCCCTCTGTGGGCACATATACTTCTGTCAAAAGGTTGAATACCGTAGTTTTCCCTGCGCCGTTAGGGCCGATCAACCCTACGATCTCTCCTTTGTTGACCGTTAAATTTACATCCTGTAAGGCCTGTAAGCCGCCAAAGCGAATACCCAGCCCTTTTGTTTGCAGCAATGGCATCGCTTACACCTCCTCTTTGGCGGGCTGTGCTTCCGTCTTTTCCCCGCCGCCTTTTCCTTTGCGCCTGATGCGGTCTATCACACGTGTCAGCGAAAATTCATACCGGCCCAGCAGCCCATTGGGCTTAAAGAGCATCATGACGATCAAAACAACGGAATAGAGAAGCATGCGGTAATCGGAAAACCCGCGCAGCGCTTCCGGCAATATCGTCAATACAATGGCCGCCAAAATGGAGCCCGTCGTAGAGCCCATGCCTCCCAATACGACCATCACCAAAAACTCGATGGAATAGTTGAAATCAAACTTGGTAGGATTGATTACGCCGATATGATGTGCATACAGCCCGCCTGCCACGCCTGCAATGGCCGCCGCCAGCACAAACGCCATCATCTTGTAGTATGTGGTATTGATCCCGGAAGCCTCTGCCGCGATCTCATCCTCGCGGATTGCAATGACCGCTCTGCCATGGCGGGATTTAACAAACGTCGTCACGATAAAGATCGTAATGACCGCCGCAAAAAATACCCATGCAAACGTTGTTAGGTTCGGAATGCCGCGCATGCCCAGCGCACCGCCGGTAATATCAAGATTCAAGAAGATAACGCGAATGATCTCCCCAAAGCCCAGCGTAATGATCGCCAGGTAATCTCCGCGTAGATGCAACGCCGGAATGCCGATGACAATGCCCACCACAGCGGACACCACCCCTGCAATCAACAGCGCCAGCGGAAAGGAAACCGCCGCCGGCAGATCCACCGTTGTCGTAAAAATCGCTGCGGAAAATGCACCTACCGACATGAAGCCCGCATGGCCCAGCACCAACTGTCCCAGATATCCCGTGGTTAGATTTAAGCTTACCGCCATGATGATATTGATAAACATCATGGTCAAGATTCCAGAATAGTATCTATCAATAACGCCAGCGCTCATTAGCAGGGACAAAACCACATACAGCGCCACGACCAAAACCGCATTTCGGAGATAGGCAAACATCGTTTTCTTTTTCATCGTCTCCCCCTCCTCATACTTTCTCCGTCGTATGCTTACCCATAATGCCAGACGGCTTTACAAGCAATACAACGATCAAAATACCAAATACCACAGCATCCGCCAGCTGGGTGGAAATATATCCCTTGGTCAAACTTTCTGCAATGCCCATGATATAGCCGCCCAGCATCGCGCCCGGAATGTTTCCTATACCGCCTAGTACTGCGGCCACAAACGCTTTTAAGCCCAGCATCGATCCGATAAACGGCGTAATCATCGGATAAGAAGCACCATACAGCACCGCGCCCACCGCGGCAAGCGCAGCGCCGAGGCCGAATGTAAAGGCAACCGTTCCATTGGTATTGATTCCCATCAGCTTGGCGGCTCCTGCGTCTTCGGAAACCGCCCGCATGGCTTTGCCCATCTTTGTCTTATTGACCAAAAGCTGCAGCCCAATCATCAATACCACAGAAGCAATGATTGTTACAATGGTCACCATTGAAATCTGCATGCTCCCAACAGAAATCGGCGGCGCATCAATGATGGCGGGGAAAGCCTTGCCCGAAGACCCAAAAATCAGCTGCGCCAGGTTTTGCAAAAAGATGCTGACGCCGATGGCTGTAATGAGAAGCGAAATGCGCGCTACATTGCGGTTCAAAAGCCTGCGGTATGCGATGCGTTCCATCAAGAGCGCAATCACGACGCAGGCCACAATGGAGCCAAGCACTGCCACCACCAGAGGCATGCCACCCATCACCAAGACCACATAGGCCGCATAGCCGCCTACCATGATCAAATCGCCGTGGGCAAAGTTAATCAACTGGACAATCCCGTATACCATGCTGTATCCCAGTGCCACCAGCGCATAGATACTGCCAACGTGAAGTCCGTTGATGATCTGTGATAAAAAGTCCAACCTCGTCACACCTTACCTTATAAAATTAGCTGGCCCTACATCGCAAGGTTTTCTTTGGGATGCAAAAAGCCTTCCGATGCAGCGCCTGCCGTCAACTTGTCCATAAAACACGAATCCGAGAGAGGGCCTGGGCCCCCTCTCGTCTGCGCGTTTGTTTCGTTTTTCCTAAAGCTTATTCGCTCTTTTCGTAGCTTTCCACATATTCGATGCTGCCATTGGTCAGCTTGTTGATCATTACGCCCTTGATGGGGTTGCGTTCCTCATCAAAGATGATATGGCCGGTCACACCATCGAATTGGATATTCTTCATGGCCTCTACCACAGCAGCTTTGTCCGTGCTGCCTGCTTCCTCAATGGCCTGCACCAGCAAGTAAGCCGCATCGTAGCCCTGCGCAGAGAATCCCTTCGGCGCTTCGCCGTATTTGTCCGTATATTTCTGAATAAACTCCTGTACTTTTGCATCCTGGCTCTGCAAAGAGAACCCACAGCAGTACATCGCGCCTTCCAAAACGCTCTTATCCTCTACCTTATCCAGCACGCCGTCCCAGCCGTCAGCACCCAGCAGCTGTGCGGAAATGCCGGCGGATTTTGCCTGCTGCACAATCAGCGCCACATCTTCATAATAGACCGGGATAAACAATACATCCGGATTCTGGCCGGCAATTTTGGTCAGCTGGCTCTTAAAGTCCACATCGCCCTTGGCATAGCTTTCCTTGGCAACGATTTGCAGCCCAAGCTTATCCGCCGTAGAAACGAATGCATCCGTCAGCCCCACAGAGTAATCGTCCGAAGCGTTGTACAAAATGGCTGCCGTCTTAGCACCCAGCTTTTTATAAGCATAATCCGCCATCGTCTCACCCTGATACGGGTCGATAAAGCAGGCACGGAACACATTTTCTCCCGCCTTGGTGATGTCCGCTGCCGTACCGGTCGCCGAAATCATCGGGATGCCATCCTTCGCAGCCTGCTGTGCTACCGCAATCGATGGGTTGCTTGTCACATCGCCGATCAAAGCGTCAATCTGATCGCTCTGGATCAGCTTGTTGTATGCGTTAACAGCTTCTGTCGCATCGCCTTTTTCATCATATACGATGTACTCGATCTGCTTGCCCAACACACCGCCGGCTGCATTGATTTCATCAATGGCCATTTTAATCCCGTTATCCGTTGCGATCCCGTAAATGGATAGGTTGCCGGTCAAAGGCGCCAGGCCGCCAATCTTGACGGTATCAGCATTGGATGTTTGCCCCTCCGTGCCGCCGCCACCGCAGCCAACCAAGCTGGCAAGGCTCAGCATACATACCAAAGCCAGTGCCGTAATGCGTTTTTTCATCGTACTCTCCTCCTGTACTCTATGAATATTGAAAATCCCGGCGGGCCGGGCCTTTCATTTCCTGGTGCATCGTGCATAATTATTCTTTCTGTTCCTTACAATTATGCACCATAATTATGCCTTATTTTTTGGAATTTGGGTATTATAATACTGCATTGCTATCCAGTTTTCAAGACTTTCTTTCCGTGATTTTAGATATTGTACAAATATTGGCAGCCATGGCTTGCTCTTTGTGGCCGAGCGCGTTTATACACCCTCTTTTACAAAATTTCATTATTCATTTTATTATGCAGTTCTCGTAGTTTGACACTATAGCTCCTTTTTTGTATACTCAAATATGAAACTGAATTTCAATTTCATATTTGAGGTGAAAACCATGTCCTCTTCTTCCGGCTATCATACCCGCCAGCGGGATCAAATTTTGCAATATCTGATCGCCCATCAGCATGCCCATGTAACAGCCGACCAAATTGCCACACATCTACGAGGCCGCCAGTTTTCCATTGGCAAGGCCACGATCTACCGCTATTTGGATAAGCTCGTTACCCAGGGCCGTGTGCGCAAATTTTATTTGGAGGAAGGCGCCAGCGCATGCTATCAGTATATCGATGAATCCGGCTGCTGTCAGGAGCATTTCCATCTAAAATGTGTGGATTGCGGCGCTTTGATTCATCTTCGCTGCGATACCCTCTCCCAAATCCATGATCACATCCGCCGGGAGCATGGATTTATCATCGACCCCTCCCGCACCGTATTTTATGGCCAATGTGCCGCCTGCCGGGAAAAACAGGGCGGGCAATGCCATGGTTAAAAAAGCGTTCTCCTTCCTGCTGGCTCTCTGTCTAATGCTCGGCATTGCCGGCTGCTCTGCCCCGACGCCCGCGCCTACGGCCCAGGAAGAAAAGATCCGGATCGTTGCCACCCTATTCCCTCAGTATGATTTTGCCAAAGCCATTGCAGGCGATAAGGCTGAGGTTACACTGCTTTTGCCGCCAGGGATGGAAAGCCACGCCTATGAGCCAACGCCGCAAGACGTGCTATCCATCCATCAAGCCGATTTATTTTTGTATACCGGCCCGGAAATGGAAGCTTGGGCGCAGAGCATTGTAGAGAGTCTGCCGGCAGATGGGCCGCTTGTCGTCAACGTTTCCCAGGGCATAGCCTTGACCTCCGTAGAAGAAGAGCACGGACATTCCCATGATGATGGCCATCACCATACCTATGATCCACATATTTGGACAGACCCCCTGCAAGCCAAGCAAATCGTTCAGAATATTTGCAGCGCGCTCAGCAACCTTGATGCGCAAAACGCGGATCTCTATCAGCAAAATACACAGTTATACTTAGCCCAGCTCGATGCGCTGGACGAAGCCTTTCGCAATGTTGTTGCACAAGGGCGCCGCACAGAAATGATTTTTGGGTCTCCTTTTTCCTTATATTATTTTACCCAGCGTTATGGTTTGTCCTATGAGGCTGCCTTTGACAGCTGTACGGGGGAATCCGAGCCCAGCGTAGCGACCTTGGTACACTTGATTGAACACATCAAACAGGCGCAGATCCCCGTTGTCTATATCACGGAGCTCAGCGATCCCAAGATCGCACAATCCATTTCCGAGGAAACCGGCGCCGAGATCCTGCTTTTCCATGCTTGCCATAACGTTTCTAAGGAGGATTTTCAAAACGGTTTTTCCTACTTATCCTTGATGTGGCAAAATGTAGAGCACCTAAAGAAAGGGTTACAATGAATCGCTTAATCCAATGCAAAAACCTCACCCTTCAGTATGATCGGCACATCGCCGTACAAAATGTAAGCTTTTCTGTAGAGCCCGGTGATTTTCTCTGCATTATCGGGGAAAATGGTTCAGGCAAAAGCACTTTGCTTAAAGGGCTTTTGGGGCTTCTGCCGCCGCATGACGGCCAAGTAAGCTATGCCCCTACCCTCTCTCGTACTGCCATCGGTTATGTACCGCAGCAATCCACCGTGCAGCGGGATTTCCCCGCCACCGTTTGGGAAATCGTGCTGTCCGGTTGCTTAGCGCGCCGCGGGAAACGGCCCTTTTTCTCCGCTGCAGAAAAAAAGCGGGCCCATGCATCCTTGGAACGCCTTGGCATCGCAGATTTGTGCCGTCAAAGCTACCGTGCCCTTTCCGGCGGCCAGCAGCAACGGGTTTTGCTGGCGCGCGCACTATGCGCCGCGGATCAGCTGTTCTGCTTAGACGAGCCTGCCACCGGGCTAGATCCGAAAGCCGCTGCTTCTCTGTATCAGCTCTTGCATTCTCTTTGCAGACAGGGTATGGCCATCATCATGGTATCGCATGACCTGGACAGTGCACTTTCCTATGCAAAGCATATTCTTCATATGGATACGCATTCCCTTTTTTACGGCACAGCCGACGCGTACCGGGAAACGGCGCTTTGCCAACGTTTTTTGGGAGGGCCTGCCCATGATTGAAGTATTGTCTACCCTATTTTCCTATTCCTTTATGATGCGTGCACTGCTTGCCGGTGCTTTGGTGGCCTTATGCGCCGCGCTGCTGGGCGTCAGCCTGGTACTCAAGCGGTATTCTATGATCGGCGACGGGCTCTCCCATGTTGGCTTCGGCGCTCTTTCCGTGGCCACCGCGTTAAACTTTGCGCCCATGGCCGTTGCCATGCCCGTCGTACTGCTTTCCGCATTTTTGCTGCTTCGCATCAGCGGCAGCGGCCGCATCAAATCCGATGCCGCCATTGCGCTTATTTCCTCCTCTGCGTTGGCCATCGGCGTCATCGCTACATCCCTCACCTCCGGTATGGGCTCGGATATCTATAACTATATGTTCGGTAGTGTTCTGGCCATGAGCCGGGCCGATGTTACATTGTCCATCGTCCTTTCTCTGGTTGTGCTGGTTCTGTTTTTCTGTTTTTATCAAAAGATCTTTGCCGTCACATTTGATGAGACGTTTGCTAAGGCCATCGGCGTCAAAGCCAATCTTTACAACCTTCTCATCGCCGCGCTGACCGCCGTTACCATTGTTGTCGGCATGCGCATTATGGGCACTCTGCTCATTTCCAGCCTTATCATCTTTCCTGCGCTGAGCTCCATGCGCCTGTTCCAGAGCTTTAAAGGGGTGGTGCTTTGCTCTGCTGTGCTTTCTGTTTCCTGCTTTGTCGTAGGGCTAATTGCCTCCTTCCTATTTTCCACGCCCACAGGCGCCAGCGTGGTCGTGGTAAACCTAGCTGTTTTCCTTCTCTTTACTCTCATTTCCTTTATACGCCGCCGCGGTTAAAAAAAGGCCCTGCCTTCCGGCAGGGCCTCTTTATTGTATCGCTATAACGTGTTGCCTACATCCTTGATAAACTGTTTCCAGGCATCCGGATGCTTTACATAATATAAGGGGCATTCTTTTCCCGTCACATCATAGTGCCGTATTACGTCGTTTTCATCCAAATGATACCGATCGCATAACCACGCTGTCAACTTTACCAGCGACCGGTACGTTTTGTTGTTGAATTTCCCTGTTTTATCCGGATGGCATACCTCGATGGAAATGGTGTCCCCATTTCTATCGTTGGTGGCAGAGGATTTTTCATCCAGCGGCACACACTGAATGACCTCACCCTCCAAGCCTACAAGAAAATGGGCGCTTACCGTTGTATCATCGTTGTTGAAATAATCCCGATTCTGCTGGGCCGAGGTGCCCGGGTTTGCCACATAATGCACCACGATGTTTTTTACCTTTCCCAGCTTTTCACCGCGGCGGGCATGTCCATTGATCTGAATCAGCTGCTGATCAATCCATTCCGGAAACTCTGCCCCGCTGATGTTGGCCGGCGCTTGTCCAAACAAGGTTCCCAGCCAAAATGAAAACCCCAACAGAGCTGTCAGCCCCATAGCGCCCAAAACGATCCATTTCTTATTCTTTTCTTGGATTTTTCTCCTTTTCTTTCGCCTTGACGTAGCCAATGAACTTCTGCCTTTCTCCCCTATTGTATTTATCATAGCAGATTTCTTTGTATACTTCTTGACAAATTTCTTTTGAATTCCTTACAAACTTATGATGGTAAGGTGGCTTCCCGTCCTCTCCTTCTGCGTGCATACGGCAGATAAGCTGCGCCAATGGCCAGGGAAACCAAAACGCCATCCCAATATCCTAGCGATAATCCATGGACACAGGCGGCCGTCCAGCTTACCAGCAGCGCATCTGTCAACGGCGTCAGCAAACCGCCCAAAAAAAGATTCAACGGTAAGATCAGCGTCTGTATAAATGGGCGTATCAGCGTATACAAAACCGTCAGCATCACGCTGCCCCACAGAAGCGCGCTGCCCTGGCACCGGTCCGGCGCTATGGCAAACAAACACGCCATCACACACGCTATGCCCATGGCCCTAAACACAATGGCCCTCATACTGTCTACGCCCCCTTTCTCCCCAGCGTTTTGGCCTCTACCCAAATACGCTTTGCCCCATCCTGTATATCCACATGCACAAAGGTCTGCGGCCTGGCCTGCATCAGCATCAGCAAAAATTCCTGTACTGCCGCCAACGCCATGTTTATATAACCCCTCGCTCTTCGGGGCAGTATGGCCGCCAACCCCTCCAAAGACAGCGCCCATTGATACGGCACATACAAAGCCAGCCATACCCCCAAACGCAGCCGTGGCTTTCCACCTGTTAACCGCACTTTGATCGCTAGGAACCAGCTTTTCCTAGTCCACATATACTCGTACCTTCATCACACTGCCATCCTGGTCTAGATCAACATTGACAATATCCTCTTCCAGCGTTTCAAACATATCGACAATTGCGCCGATGTTCAGGGCCGTTAGGTCTATGCCCTTGTCCTTTAGTTCTCCCCTTACATCCTTTGGTACACAGTTCGACAAAATATTGTCCGCATACCGAGCCAGCACCAGAGGAACACTCACGTTTACATTGATCTTCTTATCCTTTTCCATATATCCATTTACATCGACCCGCAGTTTTTTCCCTTTCATCCGCTGCGCATCCTCCTGCACGCGGACGCTCTCCCTTTCTGCGCTGCTCTCCAGGCAGTCCAGCAGCCTGGCCGCTTCATCCGGCGTAATGCGCCCCTGCTCCAACATTTCCATCACTCTTTGTTTTTCCCGATCCATTTTATTTTTCTCCTTTGATTTCATTTAACCGTGCCACCGCCGTATCGGCATCAATTTCCCCTTCGGCCAGCTGTTCCAATATTTTTTCTCGTTTTTGCTCTTTTGTCTGCTCCGCTTGTGCCGGGCCATTGCCAAGCCCCAACGCCTCCAGCGCTGCATCCATCATATTCCTCACCGTCGGATAGCTGACCCCTAGTGCCTTTTCCACCTCTTTGATCGATCCCCTACAGCGTAAAAATACCTCGATAAATTGCCTATGCTTTTCCTCCAGCATACAAAATTTACAAGGCGCAAAATTGCCCGTCAATTCTGTTTCGCAATGCCGGCAGTGCAGTCTTGTTACTTCCATGGTCTGCCCGCATACCGGGCACTTGGATGGTGCATGATAGTTCATCGTATCCTCCTTTATGCTGAAATTATACCATTATAATAAATAAAATCAATATATTTATCAATTTTATTTATATTTTAATTTATGTTTTTAATTTATTTATAAAATAAGTTGTTATTGCAATCTTTTGACTTCTTCCCCGCTATGGTATATGATGTTCATGTTTGTTTCATTGTTTTCAATCTTTATGTTGCATTTTGAAACTAGGCAGGGGGCGCTTATCATCGTATGGAACTGCAAGAAAAAAAGCCGCTGTTATTCAGCAACAAGGATCTAAAAAAGCTCATTTGGCCGCTCATCATTGAACAGCTCTTAACCGTACTCGTCGGCATGATGGATACCATCATGGTCGCCAGCGTAGGCGAAGCAGGCGTTTCGGCCGTGTCCTTGGTAGACTCCATCATGATTTTGATCATTCAGATCTTTGCCGCCATCGCCACCGGGGGCGCTGTTGTGGCCGGCCAATTTTTAGGGGCAAAGGATGAGGACAATGCCTGCTCGGCCGCCAATCAGCTGGTATTGTTCATTGCGGCGCTGTCCGTCGGCGTTATGGCGCTGGTGTATCTGCTGCGCGGCTTTATTTTGCATCAGGTATTCGGACAGATCTCTCCCGAAGTGATGGCGTATTGCAGCACCTATCTGGATATTGTATCGCTTTCCATCCCGTTCATCGCTCTGTATAACGGCGGAGCGGCGTTATTCCGTACCATGGGCAATTCCAAGATCTCCATGTATACCTCGTTGCTGATGAATGCTATCAACGTCGTAGGCAACGCCATCCTTATTTACGGCTTCAAAATGGAGGTAGCCGGCGCGGCTATCCCCACGCTGTTTTCCCGCATTGTGGCCGCAGTGGTCATGATTGCATTGCTAAGGAACCCCAAGCTTTTGGTGCATCTCAAACGCCCCTTTGCCCTGCGCTTCAACGGCGGGCTCATCAAACGCATACTTTATATAGGCGTACCGAACGGCCTGGAAAACAGCATGTTCCAGCTGGGCAAAATCATGCTATTATCACTGGTTTCCGGATTTGGCACTGCCGCCATTGCCGCCAATGCAGTGGGCAATACCCTCGCCACTTTCATGGTACTGCCCGGCATGGCGCTTGGGTTCGCGGTTATTACCGTCATTTCACGATGCATCGGCGCCGGTGATTATGAGCAGGCGCGGTATTTTACCAAAAAGCTACTCAAAATCACCTATCTATCCATGCTTGTAACCAACATTCTGGTAGTCGTTGCTATGCCGGTGATCGTAAAACTCTACAACCTTTCCGAAGTTGCCAGCACCATTGCAATGCAGATCATCCTGTCGCATGGCATTGCTGCCATTTTGATCTGGCCGTTGGCGTTTACGCTGCCCAATACGCTGCGCGCTGCCAACGATGTAAAATTCAGCATGGTGATTTCCATTCTTTCCATGTGGATCTTCCGCATCGGCTTTGGGTATCTGCTTGCCAAATATCTTGGCATGGGTGTGATGGGCGTTTGGATCGCCATGTATATTGACTGGGCCGTTCGCGCCGTTTGCTTTGTTCTTCGATACCGAAGCACCCGCTGGCACGAATTTTTACTATAAAAAAAAGAGCCGCTGTTAGCGGCTCTTTTTTATTGTTCCTTTATACTTCCAAACGATTTATACAACGCCTTGCTGATCGCCGTTCCCACAATCAAGCATGCCGCACACTCCAGCACGCTGTTCAGCGTTACAAACGACAGCAAAAACGCCAATACAGAGATCCCGGACTCTGACGCCATGCCCAATACCGTGTTATAGAACAGCAGGCCCAACGAACCTACAAAAAAGATCGTATTGAGCACAGCACCGCTCAAGCTCGCCACCGCAAAGGACACCAGCCTGGTCTTATCCACCTTATACAACGCCTTGAAGATCAACCCTGCCAACCAGCCCATCAAAACGCGTGGTACAAAGCATACGACAAACGTAAAAAACCAGTTTACCTGCAGCAGCATCGCCCCCAGCGCGCTCATGCCAAAGCACTGGATAAAGCTCGTCAGCCCGAATACACCGCCCAAAATAGCGCCGGCGCAGGGCCCCATCAAAATGGCCCCTACCACCACCGGGATCATGATAAACGTGATCTCCACTACGCCGGTCCTCAGATACCCCAGCGGCGTAAACGCCATCAAAAGAATGATGGCCGTCAGCAACGCCATTTGCGTCAGTTTGCGCGTCTTGTTCTTTTTGTTTTGCATTTTCTGCCTCCCGCTGCCGCCCCTTTGGGTGCGGCGCAATATTTGTGCCTAGGCCTGGTTCTTTTTCCAAATCCAATGGAGTCCGCGCAGTGTCAAATACGGCTCCAAACGATGCGGCGTGCGCAGATATGGCACAATCGGCTCGGCTGCGCCTCCGGTAATCAACACATGCGGCTGCGTACCCAGCTCCTCTGTATAGCGCAACAGCATTCCATCCACCATCGAAGCCGTACCAAATACCGCACCAGCCTTGATGGCCTCCTCTGTATTATGCCCCAGCACGCCGTGTTTTGGTGTCTGCAGCATCACATGCGTGAGCTGTTCAGTCTGTCTTTTCAGCGCATCCAGCGAAATGTCTACGCCGGCGCAGATGGCTGTGCCTATCAATGCGCCCGTTTGATCGAGTACTGTAAAGGTGGTCGCCGTTCCAAGATCTACCACCACACAGGGAAACAACGCGTTGGAAAGCGCCCAAGCCGCGTTGGCCACCAGGTCGCTACCCAGCTTTCTCGGCTGTTCGGTCTTGATGTTTACCCCCGTCCTTACACCGGAAGAAAGGCTCAACACCTGCTCGATGCCCAAAAGCGACAGCGCCTGTATCACTGCCGCCGTCATCGTCGGCACCACTGACCCTACAATGGCAGCATGAAACTGATTGGCTTGCAAACCAAACAGCGAAAAAACGCCCTTGAGCTCCCAGGCAATCTCTACCCCTGTTCGTTTGGGGGCCGTCGCAATCGGAGCGACAAATTTGCAGTCGTCTCCGTCAAAGCCGCCCAAACTGATATGGGTATTGCCAATTTCTACGGCTAGTACCATCTTCACATCCTCTTTCCAGGTCTATCACACGGGCATTATACCTCGTACACCGCCAGGTTGCCAAGCATTTTCCTAAAACATTAAACTTATCTTGCAGCTGAAAAGAGCCGTCTGTAAATACAGTCGGCTCTTTGATATTTCTAATATCGTCTATTTTCTTCGTCCGCCAAAAATATACTGCCCTGCAAAGGTTTATCGTCCTTTTTGTTTCTTTTCGCGCAGCATTTCTTATGTAAAAAGGGCATAGTGGCCGCTCGCTTATTGCTCCGTTTCGTATTCTACCAGTTCCACCTGTATCCCCATCTCTCGAAACTGTGCAATGCTTTGCGCATCGGCCTCATACCCAGTAACCAGGCAGGTCTTTACCTGTGGAAACCCTAACGACGCTAAACAGACCATCCCAATCTTAGTATGGTCGCATACAATAATTAGCTCCGAGCACGCCTCTATCATCTTATTTTTAGCGGACAATACCGCCGGCTCCCGCGCGTCCGCTACGGTCAAACCATGCTTTACCGAAAACCCATTGATGCCAAGAATTGTCTTATCCACGGAAAACTGCCCCAGGTATGCGTTGGTGGTCTCCCCTACCGAAACTGCGATCTCTCGGTATATAATGCCACCCGATAGATATAGCGTTGCGTCTGGGTTTGCCATAAGAGTCGGAATCAAAAAGACCGAATTGGTGATGATGGTAAGCCCACGCTTATCCAGCAGATGATTGGCCACATATGGCGTCGTACTGCCGCCGTCTATCATGAGGCTCTCTCCATCCTTGATCATTGCAGCAGCCGCCCGTCCAATGGCGTCCTTTTCCACTGCATTTTGCTGAATGCGCCGGTTGACCGATAAACTCTCCATCATCCATTGCCGCTCATGGTTCACGGCCGCCGACTCTGAAAGTACTGCGCCGCCGTGTGTGCGCTTGATTAGCCCCTGCTGTTCCATCTTGTTAAGATCCAGCCGCACAGTCGATTCACTAACGCCCAGCTCTGCACACATCTCTCCCAGCGTTGCTGTCCCCCGTCTTTGCACAATGTTGTAGATTCTCAAGCGCCGTTCTTCTGGCAGGATTTTTTTCCCCATGGCAGCCTCCTTATTTCTATTCAATCATAAGGAAGAAAAAATCGCAACCTCTTTTGCAGTTTTTTATTGTTTTTTGTTGACATTCCCCCATTATCTGTTATTATTAGTCAAGAAAATAAAGTTTTTTGCAGTTTTTTATTGTTTCTGCAACCAGGAGGTCATTCATTATGCTGGTCAACATGAAAGAGATTTTATCTCATGCCGAAAAAAACCATTATGCCATCGCCTGTATCAATACACCGTCTGCGGATAACATCCGCGCTGTCATCGGCGCCGCCGAAGAGCTGAATGCGCCCGTTATCATCGACCATGCGCAGGTGCACAATTCTGTGATTCCCATCGAGGTTATAGGGCCGCAGATGGTCGCTTGCGCAAAAGCCGCTAAGGTCCCTGTCTGCGTGCATTTGGATCATGGTACAGACTATACCTTTATCATGAAAGCCATTCATGCCGGGTTCAGCTCCATCATGTATGATTGCAGCCTGCTCCCTTATGAAGAAAACAAAGCAAAGCTTACAGAATTCACCAAACTGGCCCACGGCCTGGGCATCACTGTGGAAGCAGAGCTCGGCGTTATGGCCTCCACAGAGCAAGATTCCCACGGCGGCAAGCCGTTGACCAATGAGGAGATCAAGCAGTATTTTACAGATCCCCAACAGGCCGGCGAATTTGCCGAAGCCACTGGCGTGGATGCCCTAGCCGTCTGCTTTGGAACAATGCACGGCATCTATGCCGAAGATCCCGTACTGGATATTGACCGTGTCAAGGCCATCCGGGCCGCCATGCCGGATACCTGCCGCGTTGTCATGCACGGCGCTTCCGGCGTAAAGCCAGAAGAAGTGCGTCGGGGGATCACCGCCGGCTGTTCCAAAATCAACTATTATTCCTATATGGGAAAAGCCACCACAGAGCACATCTCACAAAAGCTAGCAGACTGCCATGGCAATATTGCTTCTCATGAGCTGTATGCAGATGCCTTCCAGTTTATGCAAGGCTATGCCAAAGACGTGATCCAGGTATTCCTAAACGGCTACCAGTTCTAATCCCGCTCAAAAAGCCCCTGTATAGGGGCTTTTTATCATTCTATCGCAATGTTCGCTCTTTTTTGGTATTGCTTGGGCGTCATACGCATCTTATTTCGAAAGCATTGACAAAAGTAACTTACACTGTGAAATCCCACCGCCTCGGATACCTCACCTATCGTCATCTGCCCATGATCCAGCAGCTCTAGGCTCTTTTTGATTCTATATTCCCTCAGATAGCCAAAAATCGTGCTGCCAGTGATTCCTTTGAAAAACCGGCAGCATTCCTCCCTGCTCATGTGTACGGCATGCGCTATATCGTCCAGCATTATATCCTGCTGATAATGCAAATGCAGATAGCGAATCATCTCCTTTGCGCGTGATGGCCGCATGCCCAAATTGCCGCGCTGCGCCATACCCTCTACCCGGCCGCATATCCGATGCCAAATCCTCCAGAGTTGTGCCATTACACACATTTCATAGCCCGGGTGCCCTGCCGACCAATCCTCAAAGCTGCACGAAAGCGCCTGTATAATCTCTTGATCCGCCTGATCTGTGAAAAGCAAGCAGGGAATGGCTTTGTTCGCCACAACCGGCGATACATAGCGGTCTCCCAGCACCGCCGTTTCCTCCAACAGCCCGCTGTCTATATCCATACAAATATAGGCATCTTCTTCGGAATGTACCGCTTTTGCCATATGCAATGTGCCACGATTGATGAAAATACCCTGTCCCTGTGCCAGATGATATCGGTTTTCTTCTACATAAAACTCGATCTCTCCCTGCACTACCCAGCAAAACTGTATCTCCCAATGCCAATGCCAGATGGTATAGCCAATTGGATACCGTCTGGGGTGGGTTTCATACATTGCCACAGGGAACCCGTCTCTGTTATGGGCGGTTTTTTCCCGGCCCGCCTCATCGATCTGCAAGCAATATGACTGCATCACCATTCTCCTCAATATTCTTATAAAAATGCTCAAATATTCGATATAATAAATCTATAAAAATCAATATAATCATATTGATCTTCTGTGTCAACGAGGAGGAATCGGGATGGAACCAATCAAAATCATACAAGGTCCTCAGACAAAAAAGAATTTACCAAACTTCTTATCCCCTGCCAACTGCCGGCCAGCGCATGAATATCATCGCTCTTTGGACGTGTATCAACCCACGCCCTTGGTACCTCTTCCCGCCTTGGCCCGGCGGCTTGGCGTAAAGGCCGTGTATATCAAGGACGAATCCTATCGCTTTGGCCTCAACGCCTTTAAAGGGCTGGGATGCACCTATGCCATCCATCAGTCTTTGGCACAACACCCTGAGAAAACGCCCGTTTTTGTCACGGCTACCGATGGCAATCATGGCAGGGCTGTGGCCTGGGCGGCAGCACGGCTGGGCGGCAAGGCAAAAATCTTTATGCCAAAAGGTTCTCAGCCCTGCCGGGTCGAGGCAATCCGCGCCATTGAGAACGCCGAAGCGACGGTGTTGGATATGAATTATGATCAGGCTGTTTTGTACGCCTTTGATTATGCCAATCGGCATGGATATACCGCCATTCAGGATACGGGGTTTGAAGGGTATGAGCAAGTGCCAAACTGGATTACCCAAGGGTATACCACTATGACAAAAGAGGCGCTTGCCCAGATGCAGCAATACGGTACACAGCGCCCCAGCCATGTGTTTGTACAGGCCGGCGTAGGGTCCTTTGCCGGCGGCGTCACCGGCTATCTAGCCCATGTATATGGTGAAAAGCTGCCCCATATCACCATCGTAGAGGCTTCGCCGGCGGCTTGTCTGTATCGTTCTATTGAATGCGGAGACGGCGCGCCTCATTCCATCACCGGTGATCCCGAGACCATCATGGCCGGCCTAAACTGTGGTACGCCCAATCTGTTTACATGGCCTGTTCTGCGCGATTTTGCCGCACAGTTTGCCAAATGCCCGGATTGGGTCGCAGAGCTCGGTATGAAAACCTTAGCACATCCTTTAGCACAGGATCCGCGTGTCGTGTCTGGAGAATCCGGCGCTGTTAGTGCAGGGCTCCTGGTTGCGCTTCTCACGATGGAAGCATGGCAAGGCTACAAAGATGCCATGCATTTGGGGCCGGATTCCGAAATCCTTCTTTTCAGCACAGAAGGCGATACCGACCCTGTCAACTATGCTCGCATCGTAAACAAAGCTTAAGGCATAGCAAAAGGCGCATCATGATGCGCCTTTTTACTTTTATGTAAAATTGAAGAAAGGCCGCAAAATGCGGTCTTTTTTCTCTCTATCTATCGACTCAACAACCTTCCCCAGACCATACTCATACTGGAATTATATCATGCTGCTCATTGTATTGTCTTTTTCTCTTCTTTCTCCTTCTGCCGTTTCCTTTCCTCCCTCTCTTTTTTCCTTTGACGCTTCTTTTCCTCTTTTTCCTTCTCTTTCAGTGCCTCTATCGCCAATACGCGCTCACTTTTACCCTGAAATTGGATCTTTACACTCTCCACTGCATATCCGGCGCCTAGCTCCTTAGCTCTCTCCCGATACCACTCATAAGTTTTTCGCTCCTCCTCATCCAGTGCAATTCCGCTGCTTTCATACTCTTTCATACCGCCAACATCATACAAACATTCCTTATAAATCGCCGGCAGCAGCGCTTGTTTCAGCTGCAGCCGTATTTCCGGCGTTAGTTCCAGCGGCTCTTCCGTTACCTGTAAAAACAATCCCTTTTTCCCTTGCATGTCCCATTCTTCACACCGTACATGCGGCACACTCGCCCGGATCTTTTCTTCTCCTCCCAGCGCCTTGATGTGCCCTTCCGTTAACAGATTTGCCCAGTAATACCCTCTCAGCTTGGTATCCACATGCCATTCCGTCACCACACCCGTTGTCCATTCCACACTACTTTCCGTCCATGTATGTCCTCCTTCTAAAAGTTGTAAAAACCTTACCTGATCGGCAAACGCCGTCACTGCCTGCACCGTGTTGCTCAACCCATGCATCAGTTCTATGATTTCTTCATATTTGTATGGATCTGGAAACCATTCCAACTGGTACCCCATCTCTACGTTGTTGAAAATCAATTCTTCGCTCGGTGCATATACCCCCAGCACCACCATGATGTATCCAATCACCGAAAACAGTCTTTCTCCCGGCTCTTTCACCGGCTTATGAAATTCCAGCGTCCACTGCACATATTCGCCTGTTTCCATCAGCGCGATGGCCTCCTGCATCCGCTTTTTCGAGTACTTCCATTTCCGCCTTTTATAGTTCTTGTCGTTTTTATAGGGGATCAACCGAATGATGGCCGGTTCCGGCGCATACCCGCGCATCCGCTCCTCAAATTCCTCCATGTATGCCGCAATCTCTCTGCATTTCCCTTGCCATTTCCCATATCCTGCCACATCCATAAAGATGCAATGCCGTTCTGCCATTGGTTTCCTCCTTTAATAAGCCCCTGCTGGCACTCCTGCAGCGCCAGGAAACAATTGTCCCGTCAAGAATAACAGCCAAAACAGTGCGCCGAGTTTTATCCCCTCCAAGGTCGCATCCCTCACCACTTCGTGGTACGCTGCGCTGCTGCGCTTTCTTCATACTGATAGGTAATGATTCCGCTGTATTCATTAGGCCGTAAATTGTTTTTATCCGTTCCCGGTGGGTTGTCGTTATTTCGGTATTAAGTGCTATCCTAGGCTGCACTCCACGCTTATCTATCCTTTTTTCATTGTTAGAACCAGCTATAAAAATTTTATCAAAAATAACAGGCCGATGAAAATACGATAAAAAAAGAAACCCCCAAGAAATTTTCATTTCTCAGGGGATTGGCGGAGAGGGGGGGATTCGAACCCCCGGTACGCTACTCACGTACACCCGCTTTCCAGGCGAGCACCTTAGACCACTCAGACACCTCTCCATGATCCATTTGCCCTTTTATATTAGACAGCCACTTCCAAACTGTCTGCGAATTATTATATCATATCCTTGGCGAAATACAAGCAAAATTTGTTTTTTTGCCCTCATGAATTTTTCCATATATTTCCTGATTATCTTTTACCACGCGGGACAAAATAAAGCCACGGACAGCTGAGGATGAATTCATAACTCAGCGACCCGGACGTGCCTACCACGATCCAGGGCTTTCGTACGCTATGATAAATCCGTTCGTATCCGAATCCAGGACCATGATCCATCTCATGGGACATCCCTGTTTTCATCCCCGATACGAGTCGGCCCCCACTCATTCTCTTTCACAGCTGGCCGTGAAAAAAGGCGGAATCGCAAGGAACACCCTTTTGGAAGCAAGCAGCAACCTCTGTCTCCCTTCCAAAATAAGGTATGGCTGGCACATACGTGCTAACCCCTTCCTACGTTTCCGCCTTTGTGCATTTTATCCATGCAGTTTTGTCAACGCCTTGGTTTCTCCAATGGCTAAAAGCACATCTCCCTGTTCCAGCACAGCATCCGGCGACGGGTTCACCATAATCTTTTTCCCCCGCTTGATCGCCACAATATTAATGTTGTATTTGCTTCGCACATCGCTTTCTTTCAACGATTTTCCAATCAAATATTTGGGCGCATTGATCTCCATCATACTGTATTCCTCAGAAAGCTCGATGAATTCCAGCACATCGGACTGCGCAATGCTGTGTGCAAACCGCATGCCCATATCCCGCTCTGGATAAACGACGCGATCCGCACCTAGCTTGAGCAGGATCCTTGCATGCTTATTGCTGCTTACCTTGCAAACCACATGCTCCACACCCATCTCCTTGAGCATCAACGTGGTGAAAATACTCGCCTGCATATCGCTGTTGCCTATGCCTACAACCACGATATCAAAATTTGTTACGCCAAGCGAAAGCAAAGTCTGCTCATCCATTACGTCTGCCTGTACACAGTTTGTCAGTACCGGAGCCATCTTCTCCACTACCGCTTCGTTGGCGTCTACGCCCATGACGTCATGGCCCATTTCCACTAACGTCCTTGCCAACGCACGTCCAAACCTTCCCAAACCTAGAATCGCGATTTGTTTCATTCTTTCCTCCCTGTTAGCCTACCATAATACGGCCTTCCGGATAATGAATCGTATCTTTTTTCTTCCGGTTCGCCAACGCCATAGAGAATGTCAGCGGGCCTACCCGTCCGCAGAACATCAAAAACATAAGCAGCAATTTGCTCATCGGGGCAAGCTGCGGCGTAATTCCGCAGCTTAATCCCACTGTACCAAATGCTGAGACACATTCATATAGGATCGTTTCCATCGTTGCAGCAGGATTGCCTTCTTCGATGATGCAGATGATAAAGGTCGCTGTCAGCACCAATACCATGGCCAGCACGGTAATGGCCGCCGCACTGCGTACCAAATCCCTTCCAATGCTGCGTTTGCCAACCACCGCTTCCGGCCGTCCTCGCACAATGGCGGCCGTTACAAGCAAAAGAATGGCAAATGTAGTTACCTTGATACCGCCGCCTGTAGACCCGGGCGCCGCACCGATGAACATTAAAATAATGGTCAAAAGAAAGCTGCCGCCGTATAGGCCGTTTTGATCAATGCTATTAAATCCCGCTGTACGGGTTGTCACGCTTTGGAACGCACCTGCCATGATCTTTTCACCCGCTGGCATGGCCGCCATGGTAGCAGGGTTGTTCCACTCGATCAAGGTAAACAAAAACGTTCCCCCCAATACCAACGCTGCCGTCATGCCCAGAACCAACTTGGTATGGATGGGGAATTTTTTCCAGCGCTTGTTTCTCCATACATCTCGGATCACGGTAAACCCTAGGCCTCCCAAAATGATAAGTGCCATTACGGTCAGGTTTACTATCACATCGCCCGTGTATCCCGTCAAAGACTGAAAGTTTCCCAACGGGTCGATCCCTGCGTTACAGAAAGCAGAAATGGAAATAAAAATACTATAAAATAAGCCGGTCTTAAGACCAAATTTCGGTACAAAGCTAAAACAGAGGCATATGGCGCCCAGCGTCTCTATCAGTATGGTAATCAGCACCACGTTTTGTATCAACCGCACCATACCTTGCAACGAATCCTGGTTCATCGCCTCTTGAATCAGCATCCGCTCTTTGAGCGTAATGCGTTTCCGGATCATCATAAACACAATGGTAACCATCGTCATAAAGCCCAGGCCGCCGAGCTGAATTAGGCATAAAATGATGAAATGGCCCACATGCGAATAAGCCGTGCCGGTATCCACCGCTACCAGCCCCGTAACACATACAGAAGTGGTTGCCGTAAACATCCCATTGAGCAAGCCTACGCTTTCCCCGGTAGAAGAGCAAATCGGAAGCGACAACAAAAGCCCTCCAATAAAAATAGCTAGAAAAAATCCCCATACGATTTTTTGGACAGGCTTCATTTTCTTCCATGGATACATCTTCGCAATTTTTTCTCCCAACGAAGGTCCCCCCAAATTGACACCGTGCTGGCAAAAATCATAAAATCTTTGAAAATAAAAAACTGCCGCGCACCTTCCGTTGGAAAAGCTACAACGGTGCTATTGTAAAAGGAGAACTCCGGCCCGGTTTCCCTGCGGCACATGCCACGTTCTGCTTAATGCTGCTCCCGTCAAGGCCTGACATGATTCACAGGATGACATTGCACAGGACCCGACCGTCAACATTCCCAGTTACAACGCGTGCCATTGCCACTTAGCCGAAAGAAGGATTCCAGCCCCGCTACAGCGGATTTCGGGTTTAGGGCACCGCTACTGCCCCGCCTGGCGCGACATTCTTTATAACTTTTTGATAACTTCTGCCAAAGCATACCACTTGGCCTTGGTTTCGTCAATGGAAGAGTCTGTTAAATTTTTATTTTTTCATCAAGTTGCCCCAGGATCCTGCATACACCATCTGGTTTAGCGGCTTTCTGGGCCGTTGGGCAGGTGCCTCGTCCGGTACGCCCAGCGGGGTGATCGCTACGATACGAATATGATATGGAACGCCTAGCAGCTTTTTCACAGGCTGCTCCGAAAACGCCCCGACCCAGCAGGTTCCCAGCCCTAGAGCGGTGGCCGCCAGCGTTACCTGCGTCAGCGTATTGCCAATATCCGTCATATAATACGGCTTTCCCTCTCTATTGCCGCTCTTTTCCGGATCAGCGCATACCACCAAAAAATAATCTGCATTTTCGTAGGCGTTCCCTTTCGGGTTTCCGCCCGTGGCTTGCTTTAACGCCTGTATCTGTTGCCTATCATGTAGTATTACATAAGTCCAAGGCTGCTGATTTTTCCAGGATGGCGCATTCTGCGCCGCCTCCAGCACCAAACGAAGCTGCTTTTCCGAAACAGGCTCGTGTTTATATTGTCGGATGCTGCGCCGCTCCCTCATGGTCTGTAAGCAATCCATCCTCATCATCCGCTCCCTTTCCAACGATCTTTTGTCTCATTATAGCTTGTGTCTTACAAAAAAGTCAAAAGCCTTGCGTATCTTCCTATGAGTTTGCTATAATGATGCCACTGTATTCGAAGGGTGGCCTCTATAAAATGAAAAAACGTATGATACAGCTCATGGCGTTGGCCCTTGTGGCCCTTGGCGTAGTGTCTGGCTGCAGCGCCAAAGCCCAACTGCCTACGGAGATCGGCTCCTTTGCTGTGGTGGATGTGTCCATGGTGGATACGTATGATACTTTGCAGGCAGAAAGCGGTCAAAAGCTCTGCATCATTGCCATGAAGCCCAACGACGCCATTCAGGAGGATAAATACAAAAGCTATTTCTGCTCGGATGACGGTTCCAGCGTCGCCAGAATCACCATTGCCGGCACGGAATACAACTGTATGGCCGTCGCGGTGCAAGGAATGCCAAACGATAAATCGGTAGAATATACCCTAGTGTTTGAAGTGCCGGAAAGCGCGTCTACGGCGGGGAGTCTCTCGCTTACCGCGCCCAACCTGACGCCGGTAGAAATTAAATATTGATTTGGAATGCAAAAAACGGCCAAATGGCCGTTTTTTTATGCCGTTTTTCTCTTTATTGCCAAGGCAATGAGAGACAGCACCGCTATCGCCGAAATGGGAATCCAGGCGTTCACCCAGCACAGTACATGTTTCCTCAGCGCCCATTTGGCAAACAGGATCGCCACCCAGATCACAGTAAACAGCGCAATGGCCCCAACACTGCGCAGCCTCTGCTTTTTCTCCGAAAAACCAAAGGTATGCTGGTTCAGCATACGGCTCAGCGCCCAGGCAAAGCCCAGGATCAAAACGCTGGAAATGACAAATCCCTGCGTGATCGGCATTTTGATCGCAAAATCCAGCAACCCCTGTGCAGTGCCCGTATAAAACAGCTCTATCAACACCAGGGCCAAAAGTCCGATTAGGCATCCTTCCAGGGTTTCCATCCGCCTTTCCGCCGCCGTTTTCTTTGCCCCTAGGTGGATATATACATCGCATACCCCGATCAGATCCCTGCCAAGCGCCTGCTCTACCGTCTGCCCCTGCCGCTGTGCTCGGTATAATTTCTCTGCCAGCTTTCGGCAAATGGAAAATACCTCTTCCTTTTTCAATTCGGTATTTTTTATGTATGCCTCCATCGCCTTCATCACATCGCGGTGCTCCCCTGTCAGCTTTTGGCAGGTCTGGCGGTATGCAGTCTTTTGTCGTTGTTTGTTGCTTGCCATGTAGATCTCCTTCGATTGCGCAGCTTTTCTGTTTATTTATTGTATCCCGCCTCCGTCGCGCCTGTAAAGCATGCAACGCAAAGAGCCGCCGGAAATCCGGCGGCCCCTCCCATTATTTGGTTCCAAACAAACGGTCTCCCGCATCCCCTAGGCCGGGCACGATATAGCCATGCTCGTTGAGCCCTTGGTCGATGGCCGCTACATAGATGTCCACATCTGGATGCGCCTCACGCACTGCCTTGATGCCTTCCGGCGCGGCAATCATGTTTACCAAACGGATATTTTTCCCGCCGCGCTTTTTGATGAATTCGATCGCCGCAATGGCGCTGCCTCCTGTTGCCAGCATCGGATCCAATACAAGCAAATCGCGTTCCGCCACGTCCGACGGCAGCTTGCAGTAGTATTCCACCGGTTTTAATGTCTCGGGGTCGCGGTATACGCCGATATGCCCCACGCGCGCGGCCGGTACCAGCTTAAGCATACCCTCTACCATGCCGAGGCCCGCCCGCAAAATGGGCACGATGCCCAGCTTTTTCCCTGCGATCACCTTGGTTTTGGCCATGCAGATTGGTGTCTCGATCTCTACTTCCGTCAACTGAAGGTCGCGCGTAACCTCATACCCCATCAGCATGGAAATCTCCTCTGTCAATTCACGGAATTCCTTCAGGCTTGTCTTTTTATCGCGCAACACTGAAACCTTGTGCTGAATCAGCGGATGCTTCATCTCTATCACTCGGCCCATCCGGCAGTTCTGCGTGTCTTCATGCGTCTCCAGCGCCATAATCTCATCTACCCGGCGCTCATGCTTGCCACCTTGGAACTGGGCGCCCATAAACGCATCCAGATTTTGCTCCATCTGCTCTACGCTCAGCACGCGTGCGCCCATGCACACAACATTGGCGTTGTTGTGCTCTTTGGCCATCTGCGCGCTGTAAGCATCGCTGATAAGCGCCGCACGGATGCCATGGCATTTGTTGGCCGCCAGCGACATTCCAATGCCGGTTCCGCATACCAGAATGCCCCAATCTGCCTGCCCATTCTGCACCTTTTCACACACTGCCTCTGCAAACATAGGATAGTCCACAGAATCCTCGGAATAACAGCCCAAATCGCAGACCTGCTCCCCTTTTTCTTTCAGGTAGTCGATAAGCTGCTGTCTTTGCTTTACGCCTGCGTGGTCCGAACCAATGGCAATCATACTCTTTTTCCTTCCTCTCCCGTGCAAATTGTACGAATCAATTAGTTTTATTATAGCCTTTCCCGTAGTCCCTGCGCAAGAGAAAAAGGCAGCGCCCGCTGCCTTTCGAAATGCTCCATTATTCTTCTGCCTGCAAACGATGAAAGCCCGCTGCCCTGAGCGCCCGGTTCATATATGCTAGATCCTCGCCCTGCTCATTGGCCCCCTCCAATATGATATACGCCATATTTTCATCATCTGCCCGGCGCAGCATGGCAAACAGCCCCTTTGCCATTGAGCCATCCATGTCGCAAGGGTAAAACGTGCGCGTGCCATATCCTTTCGCATGCGCGCTGCGGCCGATAATCACCGCTTTTTTCCCCGCCGCAACAGCCTGATCGTACAGCGTACTGGCTAGCGCTGTCATGCCGGGCGTATAAGAAACCAGCACGGCCTTGCCCTCGGGTGCATAATGCTTATGCAGCATACCCGGGGAGAGCGCCTTGCCCGTAACCGGCTGCAATACGCCGCCCGCCACTAGGCAGTGTCCCATGCACGCTGCGATCTGTTCTCTTGTAATATGCCCCGGTCGCAAGATCACTGGCGTCTGTTTTGTGGCATCCACCACAGTGGATTCCACCCCCACTTCACAGCACCCCCCATCTATGACAAGCGGAATGCGCCCTTGCATATCCTGGTATACATGCATTGCCGTCACCGGGCTGGGCCGTCCGCTAACATTGGCGCTCGGCGCCGCAATGGGGCCGGCCAGCTCGATCAGCCGCTGTGCCACCAGGCCCTGCGGCATACGCAGCCCTACGGTATCCAGCCCCGCTGTCACTGTTTTGGGAATCACATCTGATGCTTCCACAATCACAGTCAGCGGCCCGGGCCAAAACGCTTGCGTCAGCTTTTCCGCTGCTGCTGTCCACACTTTGGCTAGCCTTTTTGCCTGGTCTCGGCTCGATACATGCACGATCAGTGGATTGTCTTGCGGCCGTCCCTTTGCCCTAAAGATTTTTTCCACAGCCTTTTCATCTAGCGCCGAAGCGCCCAGGCCATACACCGTTTCGGTGGGAAACGCTACCACCTCTCCACCATCCAGCAAGGCCGCAGCTTCCTTGTCTCCGCCTGCTGCAAAAGCCTGTTCTGTCATGATTCTCGTTTTCATTGGCTTCCCCTTAGTCTTCCTGTTCTCCTGCCAGCAGCGCCGTGCGTTCCTTAAGCGCCAGCGCATCCAAAATCTCGTCAAGATCGCCGTCCATAAACGCTTCCAGCTTATACACCGTCACGCCTGCCCTATGATCCGTCACACGCCCCTGTGGGAAATTGTAGGTACGGATGCGTTCGCTTCTGTCTCCGCTGCCCACCTGGCTTTTGCGGTGCTGGCTTAGCGCCTCGTCATGCTCGCTTTGCAGCTTATCCAGCAACCGGCTCTTGAGAACGCGCATCGCCTTTTCCTTATTTTTCAGCTGGCTCTTCTCATCCTGGCAAGTCACAACCAATCCTGTCGGAATATGGGTAATGCGCACCGCGCTGTCCGTGGTGTTGACGGATTGCCCGCCATGGCCGCCGCTTCGGTACACGTCCACCCGCAGATCATTGGGATCGATGTTAACCTCCACATCCTCCGCCTCTGGCAACACAGCTACGGTGGCAGCGCTGGTATGGATACGGCCACCGGATTCCGTCTCGGGCACCCGCTGCACACGGTGTACGCCGCTTTCATATTTCAGCTTAGAATAGGCGCCCTTGCCAGAGATCACCACAATGACCTCCTTCACACCGCCCAGCTCCGTCAGGTTTTCCGTCATAATCTCCAGCTTGAATCCCTGGCGCTCTGCATATCTGGCATACATGCGGTATAGATCCGCCCCGAACAGTGCCGCTTCATCGCCCCCTGTTCCAGCCCGTATTTCCAGCACCACGTTTTTATCATCGTTGGGATCCTTTGGCAAGAGCAAAAAGCGGATCTCCTCTTCCATCTCCTCTTTTTTCCCCTGCAGCTGCTTACTTTCCTCAGCCGCCAAATCGCGCAGTTCCGCGTCCGTTTCTTCCTCCGCCAGCTGCCTACATTCTTCCAGTTCCTTCAAAAGCGCCTGGTATTCCTCGCTTTTTTGTGCGATGGGCTCTATCTGCGCATGTTCCTTAACAAGCTTGCGCCATGCCTCCATATCGCTCATCGTTTCCGGCTGCGCAATCAAACGGCTCAATTCCTGATACCGAGCCTCTATGGTTTGTAACCGGTCTATCATCATTTTCATCCTTTCCGGCCATGCACAACGCGCGGCAGGCCAGACAGATCTTCTTTCATACCTATCTCTTTCAGGCCTGCCTGCCTTAATAGCCGCATTACGTCCTGGGCTTGCGTGCTTCCAATTTCCAATCCCAGCCAGCCGCCTACCTTCAAGCAATCGTCCGCCTGCATGATCAACCGTTCGTAGACATCCAATCCCTTTGCCCCGGCCAGCAGCGCCAAGGGCGGCTCATACTCTCTGACCAAAGGGCTCAGCTGCCTATATTCCGTTTCACTGATATAAGGCGGGTTGGAAACAATTACATCAAATTGCTGTGTTTTGACCGGTGCGCAGAGATCACCGCAGTGCCACCCAACATCTAGTCCCAGCCTCTGCCCATTGTCCTTTGCTACCTTCAGCGCCTCTGCGCTTATGTCGGTTGCCTGCACCTCGCAGTCCGGCCGTTCGTGCTTGATAGCCAGCGCAATGCACCCGCTGCCCGTGCATACATCCAGCACTTTACCCTGCCTCGGCGCATTTTCCAACGCCTTTAGCACCAGTGTCTCGGTATCCATACGCGGAATTAATACCGACGGCGTTACGCAAAACGTCAGCCCGTAAAAATCCGCCTCGCCCAAAATATACTGAATCGGCTCGCCCTTTAGCCTTCGCGCCAGGCATTGCGCCAGCATTTGCGCTTGGCTGGGTTTAATCGGCTCTGTTTGCGATAAAACCTGTGCCATAGGGATTTTCAGCACACGCGTGATCATCAATCGCGCCGTGCTGTCTGCATCCTCGATCCCATGTGCCCGCATCGTTTCCCTGATACGCCGCAGGCAGACGGACGGCGTATCAGCCCACATCGTTTGCCGCCTCCGCATAGGCTGCCGCCGCTACTTCGATCATATCGTCGCTTGGGAGGCGCGTACTCAGCCTTTGCATCCATAGCCCTGGCGCCTGTAAGATCTTTGCGCCCCATCCTTTCAGCTTGGCCGCAAACTTCAGCACTTCGTAGGATAGTCCCGCCACCAGCGGCAGCAGTACCACGCGCAATGCCAGCCGTATCCACAGCACCTGGCTCTGTCCCAGCAGCGAAAAAACCAATATGCTGACGATCATCACCAAAAACAGATAGCTTGTGCCACATCTTGGATGTACCACCGGAAATTTCTTGCTGTTTTCCGGCGTGGGCTCTAGGCCATGCTCAATGCAATGCAGCACCCTGTGCTCTGCGCCATGGTACATAAAGACCCGCTTCATATCCTTCCATAAACCGATAACCGCCATATAGCCTGCAAAAATCAGTAGACGAATTACACCCTCCAGGATATTAAACCATCCACTGCCCTTCGGCAACATCCAGCCCGCCAGCAGCGAAGGAAGCAGAAAAAACAAGCCCAGCGCCAAAACGATCGCTGCTACCATGGAAATTGCGCCCAGCACGCCGCTTTCCTGTTCCGTTTCCTCGCCCTCGTCTATCATCATATAGTCCGCACTCTTGTTCAGCATCTTATACCCGGATTTCAGCTGCGTACACAGATTGACCAGCCCGCGCACGATGGGCCACCTGGCCCAGGCATGGCGCTTGGAAAAGGTGCTTGCCTGTTCACTGGTCAGCGTGATACTGCCGTCCTTTCTGCGGACTGCCATACAAATTTTGCTGGGGGACTGGATCATCACGCCCTCGATCACTGCTTGTCCGCCCAGATTCACCTGCTTTGCCATAAAACTCCTTTATACGAAAAACAGGCTCCGCCTAAGAGCCTGTTTGCTTCGTGCACAAAATGCGGCATTACATACCGTAGCGTTTTTTGAAACGGTCTACACGGCCGCCGGTATCGACGAGCTTCTGCTTGCCGGTATAGAACGGATGGCACTTGGAGCAGATTTCAACCCTCAGTTCCTTTTTAACAGAACCGGTGGTGAACGTCTCTCCACAGGCGCACCTTACCTGGCACTCACCATACTGCGGGTGAATATTCTCCTTCAATGCTTCCACCTCTTCTCTGTAAAATAGCAAAGATTATTATATCAGCCCTTTTTTAGAAATACAAGCCCCTGTCCATATTTTTCTTCTCCTATTTTTGCGGTTTTTTCGGGAATGTTCCAACAATGCTAAAATACGCCACCGCACCCCCGACAACGCCTATCAGCATAGATACAAGATTCGCAATTCTTGGCAAAACGCCCAAATAATATAGGATCGCCATCGACAATAGCTCGCTTATCAGCCAAGTGCCCAGCAGGATGGCCATAGGGCCGCCCGTGCTTTTCTCCGCTTCACGGCATCGCGTATTCAACTGTGAAATGGCCAGTATCATCAAAACAAAGCCCAGCATTTGCTTCCTACCGCCTATTGTCCTGTTTCGTGGTTGTATAGCCTTCCTTTTTGCAAATGCGCATATATTCTTCCATCGCCTTGATAAAATGCTCGTTATCCCTTGTTTTTCTCAGCATTTCCAGTAGATTCTCTGCGTTTTCAATGGCATTTCCGCTGGTCATAAATCTGCGCACGCTGAAAGTTGCTTTGTATTCTTCATCGCTAAGCAAAAACCGTTCCTGCCTGGTACCGCTCTTAAAGATATTGACAGCCGGGAAGGTCCCTCGTTCGCTCAGTGTACGGTCTAGCTGCAGTTCCATGTTGCCGGTGCCTTTGAATTCTTCAAAGATGATTTCATCCATCCTGGAACCTGTATCCACTAAAGCAGTGGCCAAAATCGTCAGGCTGCCACCTTCTTCAATGTTGCGCGCCGCGCCGAAAAACCGTTTGGGTTTGAATAGGGCGCCCGGGTCCAAGCCGCCCGAAAGCGACCGCCCCGTAGGCGTAATCGTCATGTTATAGGCCCTAGCCAGCCTCGTGATGCTATCCAGCAGGATCACCACGTCTCTTCCCTGCTCTACCAGCCTCTGCGCCCGCTCCAGCACCATTTCCGATACACGCGTATGGTGCTCCGGCATCTCGTCAAACGTAGAGTAGATGACCTCGCCTTGGATGCTGCGCTGCATTTCTGTTACCTCTTCCGGCCTTTCATCAATGAGCAGCATCATCAGCGTCACCTCCGGATGGTTGATGCTGATGGCATTGGCCACCTGTCGCAAAATGGAAGTCTTTCCTGTGCGAGGCGGCGCTACGATCAACCCGCGCTGTCCTTTGCCGATGGGGCACATCAAGTCAATGATGCGCAGGATCAGCACATCCTTCATCTCGGAATTTTCCAGCGTCAGCCTTTCGTTGGGGATGATGGGCGTCAATTCCTCAAACGGCGTTCTTGCCGCTGCCTTATACGGCGGCTCTTCGTTGATAAGGTCTATATACAGCAGCGCCAGGCGCTGATCTCCGTCCGGGCCAGCTGGCCGGGTACGCCCCTTGATTTGATCCCCGGTAGCTAAATTAAATTTTCGAATCTGTGCAATGGAAACATATACATCCCGCTGGCCAGACATCGGATCCATCGGCCGGATAAAGCCGTAGCCATCCGGCAAAATTTCCAAAACACCCTCGCATTGTCCACAGCCTCCGGAATCCAGCATTTCCTGAATGGCGCTATCCAGCGGCTCATCGGTGCTTTGGTAGCGCATCGCGCTGGAACGCTTATGCGGCCGTTTGATGCCAAAGCAGTTGCTTTTCTGGTAACTCGGCCGGGCTGCCTTATCCTCCGCCTTGGCAGCCTGCGCCTCGGTGGGTTCTGTCTCGTGCGCTGCCTGCGCTTTGGGGGGGCGCCCTCTTCTTTTCTTCTCAGCCAGCGCTTGCTCCGTCTGATCGTCCTTTTTCTCCTTTGGCGGGCGGCCCCGGCGCTTTGGCGCTTCAGCGGCTATTTGCTCCGGCAACGATTCCAAATGCTCCGGGCATTTCAACATCTCCTCTACCAAAGCTGCTTTTCGATAGGAATACACATCCTTCACGCCCATAGCAGATGCCAGCTTTCTCAATTCTACCAAACTTTTTTTCATATATGCTTCATAGGTCATCATATGGCCCTCCCAAATTGGATAAAAAGACAAAGAAAGAAAAGAAAAACATGATAAAAACAAAAGAAAATGGATCTTGTCGTTCTTTGATTCTATTATTATACCTTATCGGTAGGTTTTCGGTCAATGTCAGATCGCCCCGAATCCGCGGTGCTTTCTGTCATCTTCCTGTCTTTTCCCGGCAAACGCTTCTCCCTCGGTATAAATTCCCTTGTCCTGTTTCCAATGCAGATGGTCCATTCGCTTTTCCAAGCCCAGAAAAAAACAACGGCAGGCCTCTGCCTGCCGCCGTTTATATTTGTACCCCAAACCGTTTATCGTATTTTTCTTCCCCTTATTTCAGGGTAATGTCTGTGCCCGTCGGCACCACATGGATCCAGGTGTTGCCGGGCTGCAAAACGATTTCGTTGCCGTCCGCATCCTTGTACACCGTCTTTGCCTTTACGCTGTCCTTACTCCAGGTTCCCTCTGCGTATTTGCCGTTGATGGCATATACAATCTTGCCGGAACCGCCTGCCACATCCGCCAGCTGTCCATTTACATTTTCATCATGATAATTGGTAAATTGGAAAATCAGATTCTTTACTTCTACTACCTTTTTGGTATCGGAATCCCTATGCTCCTTCCCATTCACCTTTCTCTTGTAAGTCTGTGTCTCGCTGTCATACGTATATGTCAGGTTTCCGCCAAACTTTAAGGAGATTTCCTGCGCCTGATTGGCCAGCGCCACTTCGGGATCAAACTGGAACGTACGCACCGTAGGCGTAAAATCGATCATCGCACGGGCCTTTTCGGTATACAGGCATGCATTGTGCGGCGCGCTGCGGGAGCTTTCCCGATAGTACGCCTCCGTTTCCGTCAACCCATCGCAGCGAGCCTGGAACAGGTCGTTTCTCTCCATATAGTTGTATACATTGAGCTTATCGCCAGATTCGCTGGGGCCGCCGAAATGGCAGAATACGCCATCATATTCCGAAGCCAACGCCGTAAAATACTGCCGCGCGCTGCGCACAGGGCCAATGACGTCCGGCACATTGCTATTCCAAACGCCCATCAACCGCGTGATGCCGCCTTCCACCTCACACTCGTACACGATATCTGCCGCCTGGATGCCTTCCTGCGGCCGCGCCGCTTCGCTGTTATCGATCATTGCGATCACGGGCTTATACTCGGAGATCGTCTCGCTGCCGTTCAACGGGTCGCGTCCCGTGCTCACAGCGGTCTGTGTGGGCGCCGCCCCAGAGGGCTGCGGTTCCTCCTTTTTGCCACAGCCAGCTGCCAGCGGTACGATCATACACACTGCCAGCATAATGCCGATTAGCTTTTTCATGGCCATTGCCTCCTCATAAATTCTCTGCCTTATAGGCCTTCTTGTTATTTTTTACCGATTGATTATATCACATGTTTATCAGAATGCCACATTATTTCAACAAAAACACGCCTTTTTCGCCTCTTATTTAGGGAATGGCCTTGGGATATGTTGACATTTTGGTAGGAAAAATTCCCTTTCCGTTCCATACCTGATATAATAGAAAAATAATATGCTCGTTGGAAACCCTGCCCTTTGCAGGATCTTTCATCCATAGAGCAGGCGTTAGGGGGTTCTTTATGAACATCGCATTGATCATGGCCGGCGGTACCGGCACACGCATGAATCATTCGACGCCCAAGCAATATTTATTGCTAAACGGGGCGCCCATCGTTCTCCATACCCTGCGCGCGTTTGAAAGCTGCTCTGCAATCGACGCCATTTGTCTTGCCTGTGCGCCCTCGTATCTGCCGCTGATGCAGCGGATGATCCAGGAACATCATTTAACCAAAGTGCGCTATTTTGCCGAGGCCGGCAAAGATCGCCGCCTTACCTCTAAAAATGCGGTGGAGGCTATGGCTCCGTTCTGTGCGCCGGAGGACATACTGCTGATCCACGACGCCGTCCGCCCATTTGTCACCGAGCGCATCATTCTGGAAAACATCCGTATGGCGCGGGAATACGGCGCTGTTTACACCGTTTATCCTGTCCAGGATACCATTGTGCAGAGCCTAAACGGCAAAGAGCTGTCGGATATCCCTGATAGGTCCGCGCTGTATTTGGGGCAGACGCCCCAGTCTTTCCGTTGCTCCCTGATCCAACAGGCCCACCAGCGATATGCAGCGCAAACATCGCCCGCCCCTGTCACAGACGACTGCTCGCTGGTTCTTCAAATGGGACATCCGGTGTATCTTGTTTCCGGTTCCAAGACCAATATCAAGATCACCACGCCGGAGGATATGGAAATCGCGCGATTTTTTGCGCAGAAATTTTCCTTTGCCGAATCAAACGCAGTGGATTCGGGAAGCATCAAACATCATGATTTATCGAGAGGGGATGCCAGCTAATGCAGACGCCTTTGACCATCGGACAATTCAACGATGGATATTTACCCGTTACCGACGGCGTTGTTACCGTGGTACGCAATTATGCGTACTGGCTCAATGAAAAATACGGCAAATGTGTCGTCTATGCCCCCAATGCTAAGCATTATCAAAACGAAGAGTCCTTTGACGTGCAGCCTTATCTATCCATGCCGATTCCCGGCCGTAAGCCCTATCGCCTGGGCTTCCCCGTATTTGATGCCAGCTATCGCAGGCAGGTGGACAGCATGCAATTTGATCTGGTGCATTCCCATTCCCCGTTTTCTGCCGGGTCTGAAGCGTTGCGCGTGGCCAAAAAGCAGCATATCCCGCTGGTCGGTACCTTTCACAGCAAATTCTACGACGATTTTGTGCAGTATTTCCACAGCGACCATATCGCGCGGGCGGGTGTCAACCTTGTCATTAAGTTCTTTCAGAAGTGCGACAGCGTCTGGACCGTCAGCGACGCTACCGTGGAAACGCTACGTGAATACGGCTATCAAGGCCCCATCACCGTCATCAACAACGGCACGGACTTGGCCGTTCCGGAAACGCAGGCAGAGGTCGACGATGCCAAACAGCAGGCGGAGGCGCTCTGCTCTCTCCGCCCGGATCAGCCGTTGTTTGTGTTTGTCGGCCAGCATATTTGGCAAAAAAATGTGCGCCTAATCTTGGAAGCTGCCGAACAGCTGCGGCACATCGAGCCGGATTTCCGTTTGGTCTTTGTTGGCACGGGATATGCACAACACGATATGCAAGCGTTTATCGATGAGCATGCGGGCATGGCGCAGCAGGTTTCCCTGTTGGGCACCATCCAAAATCGCACCCTGCTCTCTTACCTGTATTTGCGTGCCAGCGCCTTTGTGTTTCCCTCCGTGTACGACAATGCGCCCCTTGTCGTTCGGGAAGCGTCTGCCATGGGGACTCCCTCCATTTTGATACAGGGCAGCACCGCAGCGCAGGGTGTAGAGGATAAGGTCAACGGATTTTTATGCCAAAACAGTGTGGAAAGCCTGCGAGATACCATGCTCTATTGTCTGCGGCATCCTCAACAGGCGCAAGAAATCGGGAAAAAGGCCCAGAAAACGCTGGCCAAATCCTGGTCCATGATCGTAGATCAAGTATATGAAGAATATCTTCGTATCATCGAAAACCATAAAGCAAAAAACCAATAAAAAAAGTGCGTACCACGCACTTTTTCTTTTTCCCTGATCAAAGAATGCCTACCAGGCGCAGAATCGTCCATCCAAAGCCAAAAATCGTAACCAATAGCGAGATCACGCCCACCGGCAGCGTCCATTTGAGCTTTGGCACTTCCTTCATCAGCTTTTCGTCCGCCTTTGTCTTGGCCCTGCGGTTTTCGCTGCTCCTGCGCCGCTCCTGCTTTTTTTGCTCCTGAATCTGAAGCGCTTTGATCTTGATATAATGGTTAACCACAATGATGTTGACGGAGTATACGATCAATCCCAGCAGACCGATCCAAACAGAAAGATGCATCCCCAAAAATACCATAGATATGGCACCGCCTTTTTCGTTCTCTTAAGTCTTAATGATAAGGCATAGAGGGGCTGTTTGCAAGTAAAGATTTGCTGCGGTGCACGTATAGAGCGCATAAGAAAAAAAGCAGGAAGCCCTGCTTATTTTCCCTCTACATAGGCGATGGGGTCCTTCGCCACGCCCTTTACGCTGACGCCAAAGTGCAGATGCGCCGGATCGTTGGCGGTATTGTTGGCACTTTTCCCGACCTTACCGATGACATCGCCTTTTTTCACCTGCTGGCCCTTTTCGATGGATTCCGGGGCCTGAAGGTTCCCATATGTGCTTTTTACCTCATTGGCATGCTTGATAACGATGGTATATCCTGTTTCTGCATTGTTTTCCACAGATTCCACCGTGCCATCCATCATGGCTACTACATCCGTGCCTTCCTCTGCCTGTATATCCGCTGCCTTATGCACCATCCAGGCATTTAGTGTTTGGAAGTATACCGGATCCTCCGCGCTAAACGGGCGCAGCACCTCGCCCTTGACCGGCATCGTCGGCTTTACGGCTACCACGGTCTGTTTTGCCTTGGGTGTTTCGGTAGGTGCCGGCGTCGGTGTGGGCGTCGCCGTCGGTGTGGGCGTTGCTTTTGCAATTTCATTTAAGCGGTCCATCTCCTGTTGGAGCGTAGTCCCGTTGTTTTGGTTGGCCGCCTGGGCGGAGGCAGTCGGCGTCGGCTGTGCGGCGGTATCGCCGCTGCTGCTCAGCGTGAAGTACGCCGTTACGCCAATGAGCGCCAGGCAAACGAGCATAACCAGATAAATGCCGTTCTTATCCATGAATGCGGCCAGCTGGGAGCGCTGGCGGATCGGGCCTCTGTCATTGCGTCTGAAATTTCGGTTATCCATGTTGATTCCTCCTTTAACGCTATTGTTGCCGCGTCAAAGCAGGCATATACACATGGATTTATTATTTCAAGGCTTTTCCATTTGCGCCAATGTGACCCCTGTATAATAATGCGTTAAAATCTCTTCATAATTTTTCCCTTCTTTGGCCATGGCATTTGCGCCTACCTGGCTCATGCCTACGCCGTGCCCATAGCCCTTTGTGGTAATCTGCACATTTTCCCCATCAAAGGCAAAGGTAAAATCTGTAGAATCCAGTGTAAACAGCGCGCGGATCTGTTTGCCGGTAAATTTCGTCTTGCCAATTTCCACCGTCTGTACACGGCCCGAAGCCGTTCTTTGATATGTGCCTATCGATTCCGCAATATTTTTTTCCGTAACCTCCGCCTTCTCATCCTCTTCCATCAGCTTTTTCGCAAATTCCTGTTTGGAAATGCTGACGGTCCTTTGATAGCGCGGCGCAGATTCCTCCCCCGGGCTGTCTACTCCGCGCAAATAGGGCAGCGCATTTTTATAAACGTTTTCCACGTCCTCTGTGCGCCCGCCCGAGGTGGAATGAAACAGCGCCACAATGGGTGCACCATCGTATTCCAGCACCATTCCCTTTGTTTCTTCCACAGCCTGGCGGAGCTTTGCTTCGTTTTTCTCAAACGATTTTCCCCATTTTTCGCGCCTGCCCGCTTCGTCGCAAAACGCTTGGCAGTGCCCGCTGTCCGTACAAATGACAGCCTCGCTTCTATCGCATCCGCTGCCCAGCATCTTATCATAGGTATAGGTGCGGGCCGCTACTGCCTGCGCTTTCAGCGCTTCCGGTTCATAGCTCACCGGCATCTCAGCCGATACTACGCCGACAATGTATTCCTCCAGCGGCATTTCCAGCACCTTGTTATCATGCGCCGTATCCAGCACTTTGATGTCTTCGCTTACGATTTTATTTTGCTTGGGCGCCAAAAGATCCAGCGGCCAAAATGATCCGTCCTCTTCCGATGTGCTCATCCAGCAGGACAGCGCAATGACCGCCAAAACGCCTAGCACCCAGCGCTGCACCCTCGCCTTTGCCGTGCCTTTCGGATGCGGCGTATGCTTTGGCCGAAACAGCCGCCGCTTCGGTCGAATTTGTCTTTTCCTTTTCTTATATGCGATCCCCTTATGCTTCATGGCACAGCCTCCCTGTGCACGTTTATGCATGGAAAAAACAAAAAAGAACCCCGCTCGTTCGGTTGACAAATCCACCAACGCCTAGGTACAATAAGGAATGGTTTTGTGCACCTATAGCTCAGTAGGATAGAGCGACCGCCTCCTAAGGTTGTGCTCTACCAGCTGCCTTACGGGGAAAAGTGATCGTTGCCAGTCTCAATTTAATATAAGTCTCTGTAGCTCAGCAGGATAGAGCGTTCGCCTCCTAAGCGAAAGGCCGTGGGTTCGAATCCCGCCAGGGACGCCAGCAAACACGCCGAAAACCTTTGATTTATCAGGGTTTTCGGCTTTTCTTATTTCTGCGGCTTTTGTGGCTTTTTTGCAAAAAACCTTGGTTTGCTAACATTTGCTAACGAGATTTGGCCTTTTGCTAAGAAAGGCGGTAAGTCAGAGGTTCGATTTTTACCAAAGGAACTTGCAAACATTTGTTAGCAGAAATTAGAGGAAGTTGCAAACAAAATCGCGAATTTGCTAACATCGCTCAAAAATGCTTTCAGAACCTTGCTAACAAAAAAAGTGTTTGGTCACTGTGCAAAGTGGTTCAAACGAAGAAAACCTCTCACAAAGTGAGAGGCGTTCTTCTGAGGGAGGGACTTTATAAAGCTTTTGCCAGCTGCTTGAGCAGTGCGGCAGTTTCGGGATTTTTAAGCAGTTCCAGTATCTTCGCTGCATCACTTTCATCACTTTCAGTGACGGCAGTATCCGCAGTTTTAGGCTCTGTATCTTCAACAGGGTCAGGAGTCTTGGATGAGTAAAATGCTTCCTCCAATCGCTGAGCGTTTATGCAGCGATCCTCGTCGATGATGTGAGAGTAGACATCTGCAACCATTTTTACCTGAGCATGACCAGAGTCGCCCTGGACGGATTTCATATCGCCACCATTGAGTTTCAGCTTGTAGGTGATACTGGAGTGACGGAGAGAATGGAATACAACATGAGGCAGTCCGTTTTCTTTGATAAGTTTATTGAAAGCACGGTTAATCACCTGGCTTTCCATCGGACGGCCATTGCTGGAGCAAAAGACCAGGTTATTGTCGATGTATTCATCTCCAAACAGATCCATCAGCTCATCAATTTCTTTTTTTCTCTCTACCAGCATATAGGCAACTGTTTTCGGCAGGTACACGCGGCGAATACTGGTTTTGGTTTTAGGCTCTTTCAGGACCAGAGCAGTATGGGTACTGGCTATGCAAGGTGGAAACTTCTTAATAACACCTTTGTCGCTCAAATCGTCCAATGCACCTCGTGTAACCCGTTGCAGCTCTTTGTTGACGAATATATAAGCTGAACCATTTTCTATGCTCTGTGGTGCAATATCAATGCAGTCCCAGGTAAGGCCCAGCATTTCACCAATGCGTAAAGAGCAGGAGAACGCCAGATTTAAGGCAAGGGAGAGGATAGGATCATCACAGACTTCCATCGCCTTGCTCAGCGTTTCGGCAGTCCATATATCCCGTTCTTTATGTTCTTCTTTGGGAAGTGTCGCATTCAGGACAGGGTTACGGCTGATTAGTTCCCAACGCACCGCCTGATTAAAGGCACTGCGAAGTAGCTTGTGAATTTCTCTTACTGTATGCGGGGTCAGATATTCGCTTGTGGGTTTGCGGTTGTTGACGCTTACCGTTTTCACAGAGAGCAGATCGCGGTAATACTTATCCATCATCCTTGGAGTGATGTCGGATAGTAACATATCTCCGATAATAGGAGTTATGTAGTTTCTCGCCAGACCACGGCGGCTTTCATATGTTGACATTGCCCAGGTATTTACACCATAGATGGACATATATTCATCGAGCAGATCGTTCAGGGTCTTTGCCGTAGGAATAAAGAAGGTTCCAGAGTCCTGCTCATACTCAATTTGCTTT